>ENA-OOZA01001092-OOZA01001092.1-human-gut-metagenome-genome-assembly--contig:-NODE-1092-length-14557-cov-3.912702_pt1 | contig 14557 bp, 18 predicted proteins | sample MGYA00241703_ERZ501378 | MGnify/ENA primary metagenome ERZ501378 (study PRJEB25962, sample SAMEA2042916) | human gut metagenome | biome: human gut; feature: human-associated habitat; material: faeces...
TCAACTGGAAGAAAAAGCGCCAGAAATTGTCAGGATGGACAGCACAGATTTGCCAGCATGAAATTGATCATTTGTCTGGAAAGATAATATAACTGAATGCGGACCTGGAATGTCCGCTTTACAAAATGATACATATGGCGATGGACAAGGAGAATTAATTTGAATATACAGATTTTTGGAACAAAGAAGTGCAATGATACAAAGAAAGCAGAACGTTTCTTTAAGGAACGTGGGATCAAGTTTCAGTTTATTGATATGAAAGAAAAGGGCATGAGTAAGGGCGAATTTAATTCAGTTGCTCAGGCAAATGGTGGACTGGAAAATATGATCAACTGGGAGGGCAAGGATAAGGATCTGCTTGCGCTCATTAAGTACATTGCAGAGGAAGATAAACTTGAGAAGGTGCTGGAAAATCCGCAGGTGATTAAGACACCGGTGGTTCGTAATGGAAAACAATCCACTCTTGGATATCAGCCGGATATCTGGAAAGCGTGGAAGTAAGAGATCGGAGGATAGGCAGCTAATGGAAGAATGTAGATTTCATATTGGTGATGTAGTCCAGCATTTTAAACGGGAAAATGTAAATCTGGAAACAGCGGAGTACTTGTACCGGATACTGGCTTTTGCGCAGCATACAGAAAATGGTAAGAAGCTGGTGACTTATCAGGCATTGTATCCGCCTTATAAAACATGTGCCAGACTATACGATATCTGCATTAGCTTCTTATAAAATTCATTTCTATCGTTGTAAATTTTTTCCAATTCTTTTTCTGTAAACAGTGCATAGGCTCTATCAGGAACAGCTGTCAAGCCATCGCAGCTAAATGGTATGCGCCGCCCACCCCTGAAAATGGCTGCTTCCCAGTACTTTTTTCTAAAATATTTAATTATTCCCATGTAGTACCATCTCTTTCCCATATTTGTTATTGACGTTCTGGCAAGTAAAATACTTCTGTTTTTACCATATTATCATCAAAATCCATTTCTACATAATAATCTCGGACAAAATATGATCTCCAGTAATCTTGTAGTGAGTAGATATCCAGAGTTTTGAAATCGACAATGCACAGAGAGATAGCCTCTTTGCGTTCACTGTTTGATTTTCTGTATTCTAATGAAGCAGCTACTTTATTTAGGCAGTTCTGACATAAATGCTTTTCCAACATGTTGGTATCAACTTCATAATTTATCGGCAACGTCACATCTATGCTTGCCATACCACGGCTTGGAGTTCCGTCTGAAGAATAAGATATTTCACCTGTATTCCCAGAGAGGAATGAAGTTGAAGTAGCACTTTCTACCTCATTTCCATTTTCATCGTAATTTTTCAGTGGAAAATCAATCACATACCAGTCATTCAGCGAGATCAATCCAATAGTGTCAAAGTTTCTAAAGTAGCTCATCAGGCTTTCTTCCGCATTTCCGCATAGATAACATTCTGATGTGTTTTCCAGGGATGAGCGCAGATCGTCAAAAGTTACATCAATGTCAGTACGGTGTTTAGTAGATACTGGTTGGGAAGATGTCTGCTCATGGGCAGAGGCATAATATGCGATGATTATGGAGATAACAATTATGACTGCCAGTATGGAAAGCCAGAAATAATCTATAATTCTTTGATTGCAAGGTATTTTGTTGTATTGCGTGTCTTGGTCAGGTTCACCTCCTCTCTATTTCGTCGAGTTTTTTAAGAAATCAATCTCCATTTGTTGCTGCTGTGTTTGAGCTTTTAGTAGTCGGTTTTCAGCTTTCAACTTCTCAATATCTGATAATTGAGAAATCGCTTTGTTCTTACCTCGTCGATCATATAATCCTTCGATTCCTTTATCTTTATATTTTCTAACCCATGCATAAACTTGTCCGTAGGAGCAACCATATTTATTCGCTGTAGAAGAATAATTACATCCCGTGTTCAAGGCTTTGCGGTATTTTTTTGGATTTCAATGTGTCAAACTCCCGTGTTTATGAAAGTTGTGTTTTTCTTGGCAATATGTTACAATTACTCCATATAAATTTATAACTTTTCTAGACAGAAAGTAAAAGGGGAACGTCATGAAGTGTATTAAAACAACGGACGCGGTAGGACATGTACTGTGCCATGATATTACCAGAATTGTGAAGGATGTGGTAAAAGATACAGCCTTTCGTAAAGGACATATTGTACAGGAAGAAGATATTCCGGTTTTGCTATCTCTGGGAAAAGACCATCTTTATGTGTGGGAGAAGGATGAAAATACTTTGCATGAAAATGAAGCAGCGCAGATTCTGTGTGATGTGTGCATCAATGAGAATATGCATCCAACGGATGTAAAAGAAGGAAAAATTGAGTTGATTGCAGATTGTGACGGAGTATTTCAGGTGGATGTGCCGAGGCTGGATGCTATTAATGAGATCGATGAGATTATGATTGCCACCCGTCATACAAATTTCCCGGTAAAAAAAGGTGACCGTCTTTTAGGAACCCGTGTGATTCCGCTGGTGATTGCAAAAGAAAAAATGGATTTGGTGAAGAAAACAGCAGGAGAAAAACCGCTGGTATCGCTGGCACCTTATAAGAAACGGAAGGTAGGAATTGTAACCACCGGAAATGAAGTATTTTATGGAAGAATTAAGGATACTTTCACACCGGTAATCATCGAAAAAATGAAATCTTACGGTGCTGAAATTCACGGACATATTCTGTGCAATGATGATATGGAAAAAATCACTGCCGCTATTATGAAATTAAAAGAAGAAGGGGCAGATCTGATTGTCTGTACCGGTGGTATGAGCGTGGATCCAGATGATAAGACACCGGGCGCGATCAAAAATACAGGAGCGAGAATCGTATCTTATGGTGCTCCGGTACTTCCGGGAGCGATGTTCCTGTTATCCTATCTGGAAGATGGCACACCGGTAATGGGACTGCCGGGATGTGTGATGTATGCAAAAGCCACCGTATTTGATCTTGTTCTGCCACGTATTATCGCAGGTATAGAAGTGACAAAAAAAGATCTGGCACATATGGGAAATGGCGGATTCTGTCTTGGTTGCAAAGAATGTCATTATCCGAACTGCAGCTTTGGAAAGGGCGTATAAGAGCAGGACAGGAGGAATAAGCATGGAAAAGCTTACGGTAGAGTAGGCACTGGAAGCACTGCTGGAACATACAAAAGTAATAGAGGAAACGGAAACTGTACCACTTTTGCAGGCATGTGGAAGAGTGTTGGCAAAGGATATGATTGCAGGATTTGATAACCCGCCGTTTGACAGATCAACTGTGGATGGTTATGCCTGCAAAGCGGAGGATATAACGGATGCATCAGAAAGTCATCCGGTACAGTTGACGGTATTGGAAGAGATTGATGCGGGGCAGTATTCCAGAGTCACAGTGGAAAAGGGGCAGGCGGTTCGGATTATGACAGGCGCAGCTATTCCGAAAGGCTGTGACTGCTGTGTCCGTCAGGAGGATACAGATTATGGAGAAGAGACTGTCAGAATCTTCCGTCCGACCGGACAGTGGCAGAATTACTGTTATCAGGGAGAGAATTTTAAAAATGGAACGGTTCTTTTGAAAAAGGGTGACAAAATCGGATTTATTGAAGCAGGTATACTGGCCAGTATGGGAGTCATAAAAGTGAAGGTTTATCGTCGGGTAAGAGTAGCTGTTCTGACTACCGGAGATGAAGTAATGGCACCCGGAAAAAGATTGATTCCGGGGAAGATTTATGATTGTAATCAGGGACTTCTGGCGGCTCGCATGAAAGAATTTGGTGCAGAACTGGTGGAAGTGGCAGCCATAGAGGATCGCCCGCAGGCTATGACAGCAGCAGGCGAAGTCATGGCTCTGGACTGGGAAATTACATTGCAGTGTGATACCACAGGAAAAGAAGACGCCAGCAGTGTAGGAGTGCGAAGTCACTTTATACATCCGGTACTACCGGAAGCAGATGGCACAACGAAAAACGTATTTCCATGTAAAGTGGAAAGAGTGATTGAGGACGTGTTTTCGTATATCTTGATCGTATCTACGAAAGAAGAAGCCAGGATTCGCGTAGATGTGACGAAAGAACAATGGCAGCAGTACCAAAAGCATATTTCTGGAAATAAGATATGGATTGGGATAGATGAAAAAGATGTGATGTTATTAAAATAAATGAAAGAATCACCGTATCAAGGTTGAGGTAATCTATGATACGGTGATTCTTTCGTGAAAAATGCGAAAAAGCTTTCAATATCCAGTTCCGGTGGTTTAATATGCGGTTGTCAAACATTATTTCGTAAATACTTTCATTCGATCCCTTCTGGCTGCACAGATCAGGGTCAGGTGATATTTTTTTGCAAGATCAATTGCTTCAGAAGTAGGAGAAGCCTTGCTGGAGAGAATTGGAATCCCTGCATGGATGACCTTTAAAGTCATATCAGTAGGTATTCTGCCGCTGGAATATACCATACATTGATGCAGGTCAATATTGTGCCGCAGAGCGTAGCCGATCACTTTATCCAAAGCATTGTGCCGTCCGATATCTTCGCAGGAAAACAGAATGTGATCTTTTTGAGCGAGAATGCAGCTATGTGTGGCAAAGGTAATGCCATGGAGAGGAGAACCATCCGCAAAGGCATCCGCCATATGAAAGATCCATTCTGGTTTCCAGAAAATCGGTGTAAGTGACTGCGGCTCTTTGGATGTAACAAAGTAATCATTTAAAATATGATTGCCGGTACAGCAGGTAGGAGTTACTTCTACAAAGGCATCCGATGAGGATTGTGTGCTGTGTGCCGAATTTTTTAAATAGACTTTTGCACGTTTTCCATATTCACAGATATAGATATGATCTACATCTTCGGAAGACGTGATGATTTGTTCTGTCAGCAATCTTCCAAGAACCAGTTCAGTCAGATGCTGGGGCAGGCAAACAAGTTTCATAGTCAGATGATCATTTATATAGACATCCATCATATGTTCGTTCAATACTTCTTCTTGTTCCGTACGGGATTCTCCATTTCTTCCGATATATTGATATGTTTTTGTCTCTAGCAGAGACAGATTTTGTTATTGTTCGTTAATATACATAATTTCTCCAATTGAAAAAACAATTCTTTTATCATGTTTACTATGTGTTATACTAGATCTAGTATAATGGACATCTCTTTATTTCGAAAGAGTGAATTGAGGGATGAAGGAGGAAATAAAATGGGAAAGATTATGGCGGTAAATATCAGTGAGAAGAAAGGTACACAGAAAAAGAATGTACATAGTGCCAGACTGATGGAAGAATTTGGAATCGAGAAGGACGCCCATGCCGGCAAGTGGCATCGCCAGGTGAGTCTTCTTTCTTATGAAAAAATAGAAGAATTCAAGGCAAAGGGAGCACCGATCGAAGACGGAACATTTGGAGAAAACCTGATTGTAAGTGGATACGATCTGAAGGCATTGCCGGTTGGTACCAGACTTCGCAGCGGAGAGGTATTATTAGAAGTGACACAGATCGGGAAAAAATGTCATAGTGGATGTGAGATTTATAAAATTATGGGTGACTGTATTATGCCAAGAGAAGGTATCTTTACCAGAGTACTTCATGGTGGCGTATTGACAGAAGGCGATGAAATTGTGATAGAGAAGGCAGCAGGTGAGGCAGATGGAGAATAAGCTGAATCATTTTGATCAGAAGGGTAACGCTGTTATGGTGGATGTGTCCGGAAAGATACCGACATCCAGAACAGCAGTAGCAAAAGGCAAGATTTGTGTCTGTCAGGCTGTGATGGATGCAGTGAAACAGGGGAATGTGAAAATAGGAGATGTACTTGGAGTAGCAAGAGTGGCTGGCATTATGGCGGTAAAACAGACATCTCATCTGATTCCGATGTGTCATCCGCTGATGATTTAGAAGTGTTCGGTAGATTTTGAACTGGATGAAGAAAATCTTGAAATTACGGCAATCTGTACAGCCAAAATGGAAGGTCAGACCGGTGTGGAGATGGAGGCGCTTACTGGTGTGAATGTGGCACTTTTGACAATTTATGACATGTGTAAGGCAATTGACAAGTCCATGGAGCTGACGGACATTCATCTGGTAGAAAAAAGCGGAGGAAAAAGCGGGTTATATCGAAACCCGAAAGAATAGTATGAAGGATAGATTTGGAAGAGAGATTGACTATCTGCGGATATCCATTACAGATCGATGTAATCTCAGGTGCGTCTATTGTATGCCGGAAAATGGAGTTGTGCAGATCCCGCATGAAGAAATTCTGACTTATGATGAGATTACCAGAATCAGCAGATGTATGACTGGTTTAGGTATACGTAAGATCAAACTGACCGGAGGAGAACCGTTAATTAGAAAGAATTGTGCCACACTGGTTCGAATGTTAAAAGAACTTCCTGGCATCGAAAAAGTGACATTAACGACCAATGGTGTATTGCTCGAAGAACAGATAGCAGATCTGGCAGAAGCGGGGCTTGATGATATAAATATCAGTCTGGATACTTTAAATGCAGCAGAGTTTGCAAAGGTAACCAGGAGAGAAAGTCTGGATCGGGTGCTGGAGGGAATCCAGGCGGCATTACAGTATCCGCAGATTGGATTGAAGATTAATTGTGTGCCGGTAGTGGAAGAGCAGGAAAATCTGGTATCGATAGCGAGACTTGCAAAGCAATATCCGATTCATGTTCGTTTCATTGAAATGATGCCGATTGGATATGGAAAGGATTTTCAGTTTCGGGGAGAAAGTGAAATATGCGAAATATTAGAGAAAGCATATGGAAGAATGACTCCAATAAAAGAACGATATGGGAATGGACCGTGTCATTATTATAAAATAGAAGAATTTCAGGGTAAAATAGGATTTATCAGTGCGATGACGCATAAGTTTTGCGACCAGTGTAATCGTGTGCGTATGACAGCAGAAGGATTTTTAAAAGCCTGTCTGCAATATCAGACTGGAACGGATTTGAAGAATTTGATGCGTTCAGGATGCACAGATGATGAACTGACAGAGGCAATACAGAAAGTAATATGGGAAAAACCGGTCAGTCATCATTTTACATCGGAAGAGATTGAGACAGATGAATGTAAATTAATGTCCCAGATAGGAGGATAAGGAATTATGAAAGTTGCGATTATCACATCCAGTGATTCTGGATATGCAGGAGAGAGAGAAGATAAAAGTGGATCGGTAATCCAGGAAATTTTGGAAGCGAACGATTACGAAGTGGTGCATACCATTCTTTTGCCGGATGACAGAAAGATGCTGGCAGATGAGATGGCTCGTATAGCAGATGAGGGAATAGCAGAGCTGATTGTAACTACGGGTGGAACCGGATTTTCGCCGAGAGACTGTATGCCGGAGGCAACAAAGGATATTATAGAACGTGAAGTGCCGGGGATTCCGGAAGCAATGAGAGCATATAGTATGACGATTACACCAAGAGCTATGCTCAGTCGTGCAGCAGCAGGTATTCGAAAAGGAACACTGATCGTGAATCTGCCGGGAAGCCCGAAAGCAGTCAGAGAAAGTCTGGAATATATTATTCCAGCGCTGGAACATGGATTACAGATCCTGACCGGGGAGGCAACGAACTGTGCCAGAAAATAATCGGAAAATGCAGACTGATATATCTGAATTAGAAAACGGTCAGTTGGCAGAACAGCAATTGCCATCAGATTTTACGCTGGTAGTCCTGGCAGGTGGTGCCAGCAGCCATATGGGAAGGGAGAAGTCAGATCTGCTTTTAGATGGACAGACATTTTTGGAGATACAGATCGGAAAAGGATGTCAGTTGGGAGCAAAACAGATCTTAATTTCTGGATATCGTGGAACACAGTGAGGGGAAGAGATTGTGCCGGATCGAATTTCCGGTCAGGGTCCACTTGGCGGTCTGGAGAGCTGTTTTCGAAGGGCAAAGACAGAAAAATGCCTGGTGCTGGGGGTAGATACGCCGCTGGTACCTGTGGAAGAACTTCAAAATCTGTTGAAGTTCGCAATGGAAAAAGCCGACCAACCGGTGACTATGCTGTGTCATAATGGAAAAGAAGAATCGCTGATAGCGGTATATGATGCCAGACTTTATAAAGAGATCACAGATTTTCTGGCATCAGATGCATCCGACTATCTCAACGGAGCAATCATTCCGGTGGATGGAGGGTATCTCGTAAAATAGCATAATACAGAAGGCGTATAGGATTATGAAAGGCTTCCGATTAGGTTTTAAATGATTTTTCGGATAATAGCACTTCCATGCAGATCGCATACAGGATCTGCAAACAGGTGGTGTTTCAGACAGAATTCGTCTACAGCTTTGTTACATCCGGAAAACTGGGTACTGTATACGTCATGGATCAGGAGAACTCCGCCGATAGACAGACGTTCATAAAACAGAGGTAATGCAGCAGCAGTTGGAGCATAGAGATCTGCATCTAATGATACGAAACAGAAAGTTTCATCGGTAATATCGGAAAAAGTATCCGGAAACCATCCTTTATGGATGATCACATGTGATGGATCAGGCATGATGCGAAGAACAGAGTCTACATCTGTAGAAGAAAAGTCACCTGTTTTAGCGCGAGACAGATACCTGGAGGTTTCTACGGCAATATCTTTTTCTGAAAAGCCTTCAAAAGTATCAAAAAGATGTATTTTTCGATCCGGAAAGGCCGTACTGATCAGGCAAGAAAAATCACCCTGGAAAACACCAAGTTCTGCCACATCTCCAGGGATATTTTGTTGATGTATTTGTTCGGCTAAAAGGCGCATAACCGCAACCCGTGCATCAAACATGCGAAGTGCAGAAGGATCACAAAATGAACCGTGATAGCCCAAGTGCTCCATCTGCTGCATCATAGAACCACGCCGCTCTTCATCCAATACACCAAGAATAATCAGATCAGGAAGAAGAGCAGCGGCCTTTGATGGAGAACAGATTGGGATATTACCAATAAATTGTCCATGTTTGCGCGGATCATTATCGGCAAAGCACATGATCTGATAGGAATTTCCAAGAAGTCGGGCAGTCATCTGCCCAATCTGTCCGGCACCGAATATAATAGTTTTGTAGACATGTTTTGTCATCATTTCATAGCAGCCTTTCTTTCAGCTCGAACCTGAATCATTTGTCCTGTGATAGATATTGCGATTTCAGCAGGTGTTTCTGCTTTAATATTAAGTCCCACAGGCGTGATAATACGGTCTAATTCTCGCTCATCGATTCCATACTCTTCTACGAGACGATGAAATACACCAGCTCTTTTGGCGAGACTTCCAATGACGCCGATATAGCATGCAGGTGTGGCAAGAAGTTGTGCCTGCACAATCGTATCATAGGCATGACCTCGTGTCATGACACAGCAATAATCAGCATCTGTGATAGAAATGCTCTGATCCAGATGATCAAAATCGCAAAGGATTGTCTCTGCTGCATCCGGGAAAAGAGCAGGATCTGTAAATTCCGGACGGTCATCCAGAACGATGCAGTGAAAGTCAACACTTGCAAGTATTGGTACCAGCTTTTGTGAAACATGCCCGCCTCCAAATACATAGACAGTTCCGGATGTACCGATTTGTTCTGTAAATAGGTCACAGGTTTCACTGCGATGACGGCATGGTCTTGCAGATAAGGAAGATAAGATGGAAGAAGGAACATCAACATTTCCAGTCAATCCATAGGATGCACTGTAAAGACTCATACCGGATGTAGCATGAAGATCACAGATCAGCCAGAAATCTTTTCGTTCTTTATATAATGTCTCAGCAGTTACTGCAAGTTCTATAATAATAGGGTCATTATGGTCCAGATACTGGAAAAATACGGTAACATCACCACCACAAATCATACCGATATTCTCAACATCTTTGCGATTCAACCGGAATTCATGTTCACAGGATTCTTTCTTTTCAAGAATATCAAGCGCCATAAGCTCTGCACGATATTCGACAGAACCTCCGCCTATGGTTCCGGCAACTCGGCCTTTTTTTCCAACCAACATACGGGAACCGGCACCTCTTGGCGTTGATCCTGAGGAAGCAACGATGGATGCAAGCACAAGGTCGTTTTCTTTTTGAAATTCTTGTTGTATGATCTGAAATAAAGTTCTCATATATAAAACACCTCCTGTAATTTTCTATAAGTCATATCGTCATGTGACAGATGGTCTGTATCATATTTTGCAGATCAAGAGCCTGTTTAAGCTGTCGTTCATGAGATTTCAAAGCTTCGGGACTGTTACATTTACACAGACTTTCCGCAAATCGTTTTTCGATGGTTACACGTTCGGTTTCCTGAATCAGTTTATCTGATAAAAAGACGATAGCCGCTTCATTCAGAAGTGTCTTCTGTAAACCATGATGTTGTGAAATAATCTGACTGATTTCAGTATAGCCTAATTGTAAGAAAAGATCACCACCTGTTTTGGTGTGATGTTTTTGAAGTCTGGCAATATCGTGAAGGAGTGCTCCGGAGCGAATCAGTTTTTTATTAAAAAAGTAACCATGAGATTCCAGCAGATCGCAGAAATGGCAAGCCAATTCAGTCACTGCATCACTGTGCGCCTGTACATGATGAGGAAGAGACACCGAATCGCGAAGCATCCGGCATAGTTCGTCATGCAAGTCAGGATGAGGCAGCAGGTAAGTCAAATCGGATAAGACAACATGATCGTTATCGTCTGTGTTCAGATGATAATAGGAACCACATGGAAGACGAAAATACTGTCTGGCATGCTGTTTTGAATCAAGCAAATACAGATAAGAAGAAATTACATCTGTATGAGCAACAATCGCAATATCACCCTCAGAAGAACGAAGAATCTCATAAATTGCCTGCGAAAAACGCATGCCAGATGCGAAAGGAGTTTCTGCTCCTGGAATCGGGTAATCAGGATTCATTCCACGTGCTTCATATATGTCCGGCCATCTTTTGCGTATCTCATCAAATGAAAGACCATCCCATTCTCCCAGATTTCGTTCTGTTAAATCTGAGATAGTGATATGTGGAAGATCAGGTGTGATATGTGCAGCCGTTTCCATAGCTCTTGACAAAGGACTGCAGTAAACAGCAGTTATTTTATCATCCAGTTCTCCGTGAAGAAGGACTGACTGCAGATGTCCAAGCATAGATAAAGAAAAATCAGTCTGACCGATACAGTAAGAATGTTCATCTGGATATTGTGGTTTTCCGTGTCGAATAAGATAAAGATTACGCATTGAAAAATCCTCTGAAACACTTTTCAAATATTGCTTCGGAACAGGTACGTGTTTCCTCTGAAAAACGGGCATATCGCTTCAAAAATTCTTCTCCGTATGGTGTCAGCTCACTGTGACTGCCCTTTACACCGCCCTGACTTCGAATAATCAGCGGTTCATGAAGCTGAGATTCTAATGTATGGATCAGATTCCAGCTGGTGGAGTAGGAAATGTGCATGCGTTCGCAGGCATCACGAACAGATCCTGTTTCATGAATCAGTGTAAGCAGCGAATAAAGCTGTTCATCAAAGAAGACCTTTTCCCGTGCCAGCTGAATCTGAATCTCTGAACGGATCAGACTTTGATTGTGTGCACGAAGAAGTTCTACATAATCCTCTGGTGTATCCGCATCATGAATGATTCCAGGATCTTCTACATTTAAACAATACATGGGAGTTCCACAATGTTCTACAGCACCCTTCAGACCAGTGTTTCCATCATTGCTTAAAATGGACTCAATTAATGAGGAACGAATCAGGATCGGATGACCTGGAGTTCCGTTACAGACCGGAGTGACAAGAGGCTGTCCAAGAGAAAGCATTTGTGTAACGGTATGTGCTGTGAATAGTGGAACATCTACAGGTGTAAAGAGTACCGTATCCACTTTGTCTTTTAAATATTCCAGTCCAATCCTGACAGAATCAAACATATGAGTAGTTTCATAGTCCTCATTTCGAAGAAAAATAACATGATTGGAAGCAAGGTGGCGTTCCAGAGCATCCGCATTATATCCGGTTACCACCACTATTTTAGAGATTCCGGCCTGCCGGAAGTTATTAATCACACGCTGCGCGATGGAAATGGATCCAAGCTGAAGCATGGGCTTGAAGTCTCCCATTCGTGACGATTTCCCTGCAGCTACGATGAGAGCACCTGTCTGCATCATAGATACCTCCTAAAAATAACATTGTACAAATTTGATGTTATTATAGCATGAAAAGTGAGGATAAATAGTAAAATTTTTAAATAAAGCAATAAAAACAATATAAAAAAGGGCGAAAATAGCCAACTAATAATTATTTACAATTTGTAAAACTGTACAAAATTATGATAACATGAAATTATACAAAATAATGTAAACAGGAGAACGTTTCCATGGATAAGATTTTTGAAATTACCGCAAAAGAAGTTACGATACAGGTAAAAGATGAGCGCACAGGAGAGCAATACAGTCGGACACTTCCGATTGATTATTATGAGAATGCGAATGTTTTAAAACTCAGCGGTGAGAATCTGGACGGAAGCAGTTCTTCCATTGTTTTCTATTCTGTCAGAGGAATGGAAAGACTTAAAGATCTGACGGGTAAGGGAGTCGATCATGATCCATGCGGAACACATAAGTCAGAAGATTTGTAACATCGGAACGTGTATTTTTTAAAGGAGGAATGAAACATGATTAAAAAGACATTGAAGATCAATGGTGTGGAGCGAATCCTTATTCTTGATAAGGATGAGACACTGGCTCAGGTACTTCGTGAGCATCTTCTTCTTACAGGATGTAAGATCGGTTGTGGAGAAGGTCATTGCGGAGCATGTAATGTTATTATGAACGGAAAAGTTACAAGATCCTGTATTTACAAGATGAGCCGTGTTCCGGACAATGCAGAGATCACAACAATCGAGGGTGTGGGAACAATTTCTGATATGCATCCGATACAGGTTGCATGGATGGCATATGGATGTGCACAGTGTGGTTTCTGTTCACCAGGTTTTATTATTTCAGCAAAGGTTCTTCTCGATAATAATCCGAGCCCTACCCGTGAAGAAGTGAGGGACTGGTTTAACAAGCAGCGTAATCTCTGTCGTTGTACAGGTTACAAGCCGCTTATCGATGCGACCATGGCGGCAGCAGCAGTTATGCGTGGCGAGATGACTAAAGAAGACCTCGTATTCAAGCAGACAGGTGATTCTATCGTCGGTACAAACTATATTCGTCCATCAGCGGCACAGAAGGTAACAGGTACCTGGGATTTCGGTGCAGATGATGCATTAAAGATGCCGGAGGGAACCCTTCGTCTTGCACTTACGCAGGCAAAGGTTTCTCACGCAAATATCCTCAGTATCGATACAACAGAAGCAGAGAGTATGCCGGGAGTTGTTCGTGTTATTACAGCGAAGGACATTAAGGCAGCAGGCGGAACCAACAAGATCAATGGTCTTGTAATGCTTCCGAAACACAATAAGACAGATGGATTTGAGCGTCCTGTACTCTGTGACGAAAAGATATTCCAGTTTGGTGATGCGATCGCGATCGTAGCTGCCGACACAGAAGAGCATGCACGTGCAGCAGCAGATGCAGTTAAGGTGGAGATCGAAGAACTTCCTGCATATATGAACGCAATGGATGCAATCGCACCGGATGCAGCAGAGATCCATCCTGGTACTCCAAACGCATTTTTTGAGACAAACTGTATCAAGGGACCGGACTTTGACTGGGACAGCATTCCGGATTCACAGCAGGTTGAGATCGAGTCCTACTGTTCACGCCAGCCTCATCTTCACCTTGAGCCGGACTGTGGCTATGGATATATTGATGAAGACGGTATGATAACAGTGCATTCCAAATCTATCGGTATACATCTTCATATGCCTATGATCGCAGATGGTATCGGTGTACCAATGGAAAACTTAAGACTTGTTCAGAACCATGCAGGCGGAACATTTGGTTACAAGTTCTCACCGACAAATGAGGCTCTGATTGGTGCAGCTGTTAAGATTCTGGAACGTCCGGTATCGCTGGTATTTAATCAGTTCCAGAACATTACTTATACAGGAAAGAGATCTCCTGCATTTATGAATATTAAGCTTGCAGCAGATGAAAATGGTAAACTCTTAGCACTTTGGGGTAACAACTATGTAGATCACGGTCCATATTCAGAATTTGGCGATCTGCTTACCATGAGACTTTCTCAGTTTACAGGCGCAGGTTATGGAATTAATTCTATTCGTAATAAATCAACAACCGTATTTACAAACCATGCATGGGGCTCCGCATTCCGTGCTTATGGTTCACCACAGTCTTATATGGGATCTGAGATTGCAATTGACGTGCTGGCAGCTAAGATGGGAATCGATCCGTTTGATATCCGTGAAATGAACTGCTATAAAGAATCAGAGGGCACTACCATCCCGACAGGTTATCCACCGGAGGTATATTGTGAGGAAGATTTGTTTAAGAAAGCACGTCCATTGTATGAAGCGGCGAAAAAACGTGTTGCCGAAAAGAATGCAGCTTCTGACGGAAAGATGAAATATGGTATCGGTGTATCTCTTGGAGTATACGGTTGTGGTCTTGATGGTGTTGATACATCAAATGCATTTGCAGAATTAAATCCGGATG
>ENA-OOZA01001095-OOZA01001095.1-human-gut-metagenome-genome-assembly--contig:-NODE-1095-length-14523-cov-1.792231_pt1 | contig 14523 bp, 10 predicted proteins | sample MGYA00241703_ERZ501378 | MGnify/ENA primary metagenome ERZ501378 (study PRJEB25962, sample SAMEA2042916) | human gut metagenome | biome: human gut; feature: human-associated habitat; material: faeces...
GTAAATCCAAGGGAAAGTACAACCCACACAATTGCAATTGCTGAAGATTTCTTCAGTTCTTTCTCACTGCGGATTGCCATAAAACGAATCAGGATATGTGGCATACCACAATATCCAAGTCCCCATGCCATATTAGAAATAATCTCTACCGCTGTGATCGGATGATCTCCATTATATGTAAAGCTTAAGTAATTGTCCGGATTCACTCCCGTATTTGCAAGCATGTTATGAAAATCACCACCTACAAATCCCCATGCCAGCACCGGTACTGCAAGAATTGCAATCAACATCAGTAATCCCTGGAAGAAATCTGTAGAACACACTGCAAGAAATCCTCCCATAAATGTGTAGATCAGAATAACTGCTGCACCCAGAAATAAAGCTATATGGTAATCCAATCCAAATACAGTGTTAAAAAGCTTACCTCCGCTTGCCAGCGCGGAAGCTGTATATACCAGAAAGAAAATGACGATAATAACTGAAGAAATACCAAGTAAAATCTTCTTTTCATCGTGATAACGGTTTCCGAAAAATTCCGGAAGCGTCATAGAATTTCCCGCTACAATTGTATATGCACGAAGTGGTCTTGCGATAATAAGCCAGTTAGCAATCGTTCCAAGTCCAAGTCCTACGGCGATCCATGCCTGCCCGGTTCCAAGTGCATATACAGAGCCCGGAAGTCCCATCAGCAGCCAGCCGCTCATGTCAGATGCCTGTGCAGACATCGCAGCTACCGGAGCGGAAAGTCCTCGTCCTCCGAGGAAGAAATCGTCTGCCCCCTTCGTCTGTCTCATGCTCCAGATCCCAATTCCGATCATTCCCAAAAGATAGACGCCAAATGCAATTAATATAGATACTGTTGTTGTCATGTTCTCTCTCCTTTTCTATAATCAAAGAACGCTCTCACTTTCGAGAGCATTGTATTAATTATACTAAAAAATGAATATTTGTCAATATATGCTTTCTTGCCCGTTAACGTCACCTGGTAACGACCTGGTAACATTATTCATCTGTTTCATCCGTTATACATGAAACATCAGGTCTTAGCGCTTTGTCTATTTTGCATAATCTTTTTCTCTGTTTTTTATATTTTTTGGTTAATCATAATATTGCGCGGGTGCTATACTACAGTTGTAACAAATAGAACTCATAAAATTATTCAGACTTGGAGGAAAAGATAAATGAATACTTTAAAAGCTGAAAAAAGAACACTTGCCGTAAAGGCAAAAAAATTAAGAAGAGAGGGCTATGTTACCGGTAACGTATTCGGCAAAGAGATAAAAGAGTCCATTCCAGTAAAAATGGATGCTGCCGCAGTTGACCGCCTGCTTAAGACGAGCAATAAAGGAAGCCAGATCATGTTGGATATTGACGGCGAATCCCACAATGTATTGATCAAAGAGGTTGATTATAACCCATTAAAAGGCAGAGTAGATGAGATGGATTTCCAGGCTCTTGTCAAAGATGAAGTTGTACATTCTGTTGCAGAGATTGTTCTTGTAAACCATGACAAACTTGCATCTGGTGTATTGCAGCAACAGTTAGAGGAAGTTTCTTATAAAGCACTTCCATCTGCACTTGTTGACAAAGTTGAGATTGATGTAGCAAAACTCCGTATCGGCGATACGATTAAAGTAAAAGATCTGTCACTTGCACAGGATAAAGATGTCCACTTGGTTACAGATCCTGAGACAACTGTTGTTACTGTAACTGAATCACATATTGCAATTGCTGATGACGAAGACAGTGAAGAGGCTGAGTAATCCCAGTATCGGATCATTTTCAAATTGAACATTTTGTATCTGAACAGATATCATAATTGAAATTTGTCAGACACTCATAAAAAATGAAGGCTCCTTAAGTGGGAGGCTTCATTTTTTATAAAGAGGACATAGCATTTTAAATAAACACTATGTCCTCAATTAACATTCTTATTCTATTATTCTTATTCCACTGTTACACTCTTTGCAAGGTTTCTCGGCTTATCTACATCAAGCCCTTTTGCCACAGATACATAATATCCAAGTAACTGGAGCGGAATCACTGCAAGTGATGTTGCAAAGTGTGGATCTGTCTTTGGAATATATACAGAGAAATCTGCATTTTCTTCAATATTATAGTGTCCAAATGTCGTAAGACCCATCAGATATGCGCCACGGCTCTTACACTCTACCATGTTACTCAGTGTCTTTTCATATAATGCCGGCTGAGTCAGTACTCCGATAACGAGTGTACCGTCTTCAATCAGAGAAATCGTTCCATGTTTTAATTCTCCTGCTGCATATGCTTCAGAATGAATATAACTGATTTCTTTCATCTTAAGACTTCCCTCTAATGAAATTGCATAATCAATTCCACGTCCGATAAAGAAAATGTCTTTTGCATTCACCTGTTTGGATGCAAACCACTGAAGTCTTTCTTTGTCTTCAATGATTCTGCTGATCTTATCCGGAATCGTCTTCAGTTCTTCGATATATCCAGTATACTGTTCCTCTGTAATCTGACCTCTGATCTTAGCAAACTGAATTGCCAGTGTGTAAGTTGCGATCAGCTGTGTACTGTACGCTTTTGTTGTTGCAACCGCAATCTCCGGTCCTGCAAGTGTATAGAATACATTATCTGCTTCTCTCGCAATAGATGAGCCGATCACGTTCACAATTCCAAGTGTCTTTACACCCTGTTTCTTAGATTCTCTGAGGGCTGCAAGACTGTCGGCAGTCTCTCCTGACTGACTGATGATAATAACCAGTCCCTTAGGATCGAGGATCGGATTACGATATCTGAACTCTGATGCAAGTTCTACACGTACCGGGATTCTTGCCAGGTCTTCCATAACATACTGTGCTGCCACTCCGACATGATATGCAGATCCACACGCTACAATATAGATCTGGCTGATCTCTTTAATCTCTTCTTCTGAAAGTCCGACTTCTGAAAGATCGATCGCACCGTCTTTTACAACAGAATTCAGAGTATCTGAAACAGCCTTCGGCTGTTCATGGATCTCTTTGATCATAAAATGCTCATATCCAACTTTTTCTGCTGCCTCTGCATCCCATTCAACTGTTTTTAATTCTTTTTCGATCTCATCGCCATCCAGATTATAGAATGTAATCTCTCCTTTGCGGACACGTGCCATCTCCTGGTTTCCAATATAATATACATCTCTTGTATATTTCAGGATCGCAGGAACATCTGAACCGATATAAGATTCTCCGTTTGCAACTCCTAAGATCATCGGGCTGTCTTTTCTTGCTACATAGATTTCTTCCGGATAATCTTGGAACATCATTGCAAGTGCATATGATCCACGGATACGCACAAGTGCATGATTAATTGCATCTACCGGTGTTCCTTCATATTTTTTATAATAGTAATCTACCAGTTTTACTGCTACTTCTGTATCTGTCTCTGAGTAAAATGTATATCCTTTTCGTACAAGTTTATCTTTTAATTCCTGATAATTTTCGATGATACCATTATGAACAGCTACTACATTTCCGTCATCACTTTTATGCGGATGTGCATTGTTCTCAGACGGTTCTCCATGAGTTGCCCATCTGGTATGTCCGATACCACAAGTTCCTTTTACAGTTTCTCCATCATTAGTCTTCTCTGCTAAAACTTTCAGTCTTCCTTTTGCCTTAATAACTTCTACATCTGCATCACCGTCACGTACAGCGATTCCTGCAGAGTCATATCCACGATATTCCAGTTTTGCCAGGCCATCTAACAAGATGGGTGCTGCCTGATGTTCACCTGTAAATCCTACAATTCCACACATATTATCTTTTCTCCCTGTAAAAATTCTTAATATAGTCTATTCTTCCAGTGTCATTCATGTATCTTTCTAACTTGCAATATGTCCTTTAGCCTTTACAACATCCACAACCTGGTCTACATATTTTCTACAGACTTCCTCTGTCTCGGCTTCAACCATTACACGAAGAAGCGGCTCTGTTCCTGATTCACGCACAAGAATACGACCGGTATCTCCAAGTGCTTCTGTAACAGCTTTTACTGCTGCCTGCACATCTGCGTCATCCTGAGCAGCCTTTTTATCTGTCACACGTACATTTTCAAGAACCTGTGGATAAATGGTAAGTCCATCCAGCAGTTCGCTCATCTTCTTCTTTCTTGCCATCATAACTTCCATCATCTTAAGACTTGTAAGGATACCGTCTCCTGTAGAAGCGTATTTTGAAAAAATAATATGACCTGACTGTTCTCCACCAAGGATACAGCCATTCTTTGTCATATATTCGTATACATATTTGTCTCCGACTGCAGTCTTCGCATAACCGATTCCAGCCTCATCAAATGCTTTGTATAATCCAAAATTAGACATAACCGTTGTAACAACTGTATTATTCTCCAGTTTGCCTCGCTCTTTCATATATTTTCCATAAATGTAAAGGATCGCATCTCCATCTACCAGATTTCCTTTTTCATCAACGCAAAGACATCTGTCTGCATCTCCGTCATAAGCGAATCCGACATCCAGACCATTCTCAACCACGAATTTCTGCAGGCCGCCAATATGTGTAGATCCTGCATTATTATTAATATTAGTTCCATCAGGTTCTGCATTGATAACATAAGTCTTTGCTCCCAGAGCATCAAATACGGATTTTGCGAGGTTCCATGAACTTCCGTTCGCACAGTCAAGTCCGACTTTCACTCCCTTGAAAGAATAAAGTCCCAGTGAGATCAGATAACCGATATAACGATTTCTTCCTGATACATAGTCTACCGTACGTCCGATCTTAGATGTATGTGCAAACGGAATCTCTTCATAATTTTCCCCAAATACTTCCAGCTTGCCATCCAGATAGTCTTCTACCAGTGCAATCGTTCCTTCATCCATCTTCTCTCCATTACCGTTGATCAGCTTGATTCCGTTATCATAATACGGATTATGGCTTGCCGAGATCATAATACCACAGTCAAACCCATCGATTCTTGCCACATAAGCTACAGACGGTGTCGTCGTAACATGAAGCAGGTAAGCATCCGCTCCCGAAGCTACCAGACCGCCAACCAGTGTATATTCAAACATATAGCTTGAACGTCTTGTATCTTTTCCGATCACAATACGAGCTGGTGTATCATCACCGTTACGACGCTTTACTTCTCCGTAATACCATCCAAGAAATCTTCCGATCTTATATGCATGATCTGCTGTTAAATTATTATTGGCTTCTCCACGGAAGCCATCTGTTCCGAAATATCTTCCCATATGTATTCTCCTAAAATAAAAATTTTTAGTCATTCCGTTATCAAGTAACTGCCACCATTATAGTTGGTATCAGGATTAAGTTCAAGCAAAAGTGGCAAAAAAGTACGCATATGTGCAAAGACATCTTTCGTACATATGCATACTTTTTACTCAACAATCACTATTCTGCTTTCATTCCAAGTTCTTTTTCACACAGTTCCAGTGATGATGCAATCACTGCATCCATGTCATAATATTTGTATTCTCCAAGGCGTCCTCCAAAGATCACCTTTTCTTCTTTTTCTGCCATTTTTTTATATCTGGCATAAAGGGCACCATTCTTTTCATCATTAACCGGATAATATGGTTCATCCCCCAGTTTCCACTCCGAACTGTATTCCCGGCTGATTACAGTCTTTGGAATATCATTTCCTTCTGAATCTTTTCCAAACTCAAACCATTTATGCTCAATAATACGAGTCCATGGTGTCTGACGGTCTGTATAATTGACTGCGGCATTCCCCTGATAATTTTCCTGATCCAGAAGTTCTGTCTCAAATCTTACTGATCTGTATTCCAGTGTTCCAAGTTCATATCCGAAATATGCATCGATCGGTCCGGTATAAATAACTTTCTCGGTCAGCGCATCTAATGCCTCTTTATTCTCCAGATACTCCGTATTCAGACGGACTTCGATTCCATCCAGAAGATTTTCAACCATCTTTGTATATCCTCCGACAGGAATTCCCTGATATAACGCATTAAAATAATTATTATCAAATGTCAGACGCACAGGAAGTCTTTTGATAATAAACGCCGGAAGTTCCCTGCAGTCACGTCCCCACTGCTTCTCCGTATATCCCTTGATCAGCTTTTCGTAAATGTCTCTTCCAACCAGGGAAATTGCCTGTTCTTCCAGATTCTCCGGCTCTTTTGTTATCTCTTTTCTCTGCTCTTCAATCTTCGCTTTTGCTTCCTCCGGAGTAACTACTCCCCACATCTTATTAAATGTATACATATTAAAAGGAAGTGAATACAATTCACCCTTATAATTAGCCACCGGTGAATTCGTAAAACGGTTAAACTCTGCGAACTGTGTAATATAATTCCATACTTTTTTGTTATTTGTATGGAATATATGTGCACCATATTTATGTACATGGATTTTTTCTATCTCTTCCGTATATACATTTCCGGCAATATTCGGGCGTTTATCGATCACCAGAACGGATTTTCCCGCTTTCCTGGCCTCATGTGCAAACACTGCTCCGTATAATCCGGAACCAACTACCAAATAGTCATATTTTTTCATGTTCAGTTCTTCCTCTTCTTCATTTATATTCTTTCAGGTAATAGGATTATTCTATCATATATCTTGGTTAACTGAAAGATGCTGCCCTGTTTTCTGCCTTATTTTTTGTATCATTTCGCTCTTTCACTTTATCACGTTACCAAACGATTGCATTTCTTTACCGAACATATTATACTATTTAAAAATGAAATAGTTCAATTTGAGGTGAAATTATGCATAAAGAATTTTTAATGGGAAATGCTGCCATTGCCCTCGGTGCTGTTGCCGCCGGCGTCAATGTTGTGGCAGGCTATCCCGGAACACCATCTACCGAAGTGCTCGAAACAGTTGCCAAAAACCGACCTGACGATGTCTACGTAGAATGGTCCGTGAATGAAAAAGCCGCAATGGAACTGGCTGCCGGAGCAGCTTATGCCGGAGCCCGGTCAATGGTAACTATGAAACAGGTCGGACTAAATGTGGCATCTGATCCTTTGATGAGCCTGGAATATGTTGGAATCAAAGGAGGAATGGTCATTCTTGTCGCAGATGATCCTGGCCCGATCTCTTCTCAGACCGAGCAGGATACCAGGCATTTTTCCAGATTTTCCAAGCTCCCTTGCTTTGATCCATCATCCGCTCAGGAAGCGTATGAGATGATCCAGGAAGCTTTCGAGTATTCTGAAGAATATGGTACTCCTGTGTTCTTACGACCAACCACAAGAGTCTGTCATGGCTATGCCTCCGTCACAGTAAAGGACGAGAAAGAATTTACGCAGCATAAACCCGAAGGATTCATCAAAGATTCCAAACGCTGGGTCATCTTCCCAAGATTATCTTTCATGAATCACCAGAAGATCGAAGCGCGAAACAGAGAATTATCAGATGTCTTTTCTTCTTATGACAAGAATAAGATTCATCCGTCCTGCGAAACATTTAAAGATTCAAAGAAAGGGATTGCAACCGGAGGAATCAGTTATACCTATGCAATGGAAACATTAAAGAACACTGGTATGGTAAAAAACTTAAAAGTTGCAACTCCTCATCCATTTCCGGAAAAACTGGCCGTTGAATTTCTGACTGGTCTGGATGAAGTTCTTTGTCTGGAGGAATTAGATCCGGTCATCGAGCGGGAACTTACCTATATCTGTGGGAAATACCACCTTCCGGTAAAAATACGTGGAAAACTAAGCGGAGACACTGCCTGTGCCGGAGAAAATACACGAGACAACGTCTCTAATTATATTCATACATTTCTTGGATTAGACACGTCAAAAGCACAGGAACTTCCAGAGCCTCCGGCTCTGCCTGTACGTCCTCCGGTTCTGTGTGCCGGCTGTCCGCACCGGGCTTCTTTCTACGCAGTCAAAAAAGCTATGAAGGGAAAGAAAACTATTTTCTGTGGGGATATTGGCTGTTACACACTTGGAAATGCCATGCCGCTCGATATGGTTGACACCTGTCTGTGTATGGGTGCCGGACTGAATATTGCACAAGGGGTAGAAAAAGTTGAACCCGATACAACTTGTTTCGCATTCGTCGGCGACTCTACCTTTTTTGCATCTGCAATCACAGGTGTTGTTAATGCCGTTTATAATCAGGCCAATATGGTACTCATTGTACTGGATAACTCCACAACTGCCATGACCGGTCATCAGCCTCATCCCGGAACCGGACGCACTGTCATGGGAGAGATTGTCCAAAAAATCAATATCGAACAGGTACTTCACGGAATCGGTGTAACAGACGTTGAAACTGTTAATCCATTAGACCTGAATACATCTGTAGAATGCGTACAGAAGATGGCAGAGCGTTCCGGTGTGAAGGCAATCATTTTCAAATCACCTTGCATTGCAGTCACAAAACCGGCTGCACCTCTTCATGTTTCCTCTGACAAATGTATCAGCTGTAAAAAATGTATAAAAGAACTGGGATGCCCGGCTATCGTTCTTAATAACGGCAATGTCTGTATTGACAGTTCAATGTGTACAGGATGCGGCCTTTGCAGTCAGGTCTGCCCGGTAACTGCTATTACAGGAGGTGAAGATCATGAATAATCAGAAAAATATTGTCCTCTGTGGAGTTGGTGGTCAGGGAACTGTCCTCGCTTCCAAGCTGCTCGCAGCAGCAGCCATGAGTAAAGATATTCCGGTCATGAGTGCCGAAACGATCGGTATGGCACAACGAGGCGGAAGTGTATTCAGTCATCTTCGTATGGGAAATAATCTGTATTCTCCTATGATTGAAACAGGAACTGCTGATCTTATTATAGGATTTGAACCTGGTGAAACGGTCCGGATGCTTCCTTACCTGAAAACCGGTGGACACGTTGTTGTAAGCACCCGTGCAGTTAAACCTGTTACTGCTACTCTAAGTGGTTTTGACTACGATGCCCCCCAGATGCTCGATTACCTGAAAGCAAATGTTCCGAATCTCACCTTTGTAAATGCTGATCAGGCATGCAGCGATATTGGTTCCTCCAAGGTACTGAATATGGTACTTTTAGGAGCCGCCATCCGTACCGGAGTATTGGATTTTACCATCTCTGAAATCGAAAGCATTATGAAGCAGACACTTCCGGAGAAGTTCCACGAGATGAATCTCCGGGCACTGAATTACAATATATAACAATCAGATCTATCATTAACCAACCGCTCCTGCATTATCGATATATAGGAGCACACCAAAAGAAAGGCGAGGGCATACATATGCAAATTACTGAAACACAAATCGCACAAGTCAACAAACAGATCAAGGCACTTCTTTCCGCAGAAAGTTTCTATGGAAAGAAATTAGAAGAAGCCGGCGTTACCAGCATCCAGTCTGCTGAAGATTTTCAGAAGCTTCCGTTTTCCGAAAAAAATGATCTGAGAAATGCTTATCCTCTTGGACTTATGACTGCCCCGGAAGAAAAAATTGTCCGCATTCATTCATCTTCCGGTACAACAGGACTGCCTGTCATCATCCCATATACCCAGAAAGATGTTGATGACTGGGCTGTCATGTTCAAACGTTGTTATGAAATGGCCGGTATGACAAATATGGACCGCATCCAGATTACACCGGGATATGGTCTCTGGACCGCCGGAATCGGTTTCCAGGCAGGAGCAGAAAGATTAGGCAGCATGGTTATTCCAATGGGACCTGGTAACACGGATAAACAGTTACAGATGATGATGGATATGAAAACAACCGTTCTTGGTTCTACCTCATCTTATGCTCTTCTTCTTGCAGAAGAAATCCAAAAACGAGGGATTAAAGACAAGATTCATCTAAAAAAAGGTATCATTGGTTCCGAACGCTGGGGTGAAAAGATGCGGAAACGTATTACAGAGGAACTTGGTATAGAAATCTATGATATCTATGGCCTGACCGAGATCTACGGACCAGGAATTGGAATCAGTTGTTCCCATGACTGTGGTATGCACTACTGGGATGATTATATTTACATCGAAATTATTGATCCTGTTACAGGCGAAGTATTACCTGACGGTGAACTTGGAGAGATTGTCATTACTACATTAGTAAAAGAGGGGGCTCCTCTTATCCGTTACCGTACCCACGACCTTTCCCGTATTATTCCTGGAGACTGCCCTTGTGGAAGCAAATTCCCTCGTCTTGATACCATCATGGGACGTACAGACGATATGATGAAGATTAAAGGTGTCAACGTATTCCCTGCACAGATTGAGGAAATCCTGAAAGAATTTCCTGAGGTATCCAGTGAATACCAAATCCGTATCTCTCATCTGGAAGGAAAAGATACCATGCGTATCTATGTTGAGACAAACGGAACCGTAGACTTCCTGGATCTCGCAAAACGTATTGCTTCTAAAGTTAAAAGCCGTATTGGATTTACACCGCTTGTAAAAGTAGTAGAGATCGGCTTGTTGCCTCGAAACGAGAAAAAGACCAAACGTGTCATCGACGAACGTTACGAATAATAATATAAAAAGAAATACATCATTAAAGCTGATTCTTCGTTTTTTGAAGTAGCCTGCGAAATGATGTATTTCTTTTTATATTATATTGTTTTCGTTTATAAACCAAGTTCATCGGATATAGCGCACATTTCTTCCAGACCTATATCAATCAGATCTTCCAGCATCAAACCTGTAAACTCAATACTTTCCATGTAATCTCTGTTGGCTCCTTTTGCGAATCTTGCTTCGTTAAAACGCTTTAATACGGATTTTCTTTTTACACTTGCGATCTTTTTATCCGGATAAATCTGTGCAACCGCTTTTAAAAATCCACTCATCGGATCTGCTGCAAGAAGTGCATACTGAATCTTAGTTTTAGCTTTTACACCGCTTTTTGGATTGTGTGCACAAATGGCTCCGAAAAGGATCGGATCATCAATTCCTTCTTTCTTTAGGATTTCTACAGATGTCGGTCCATGTACGCTAAGATCATGCTGCCAGTCACACTGCTCCTCATCAAGATCATGCAAAAGTCCTGCAATTCCCCAATATTCTACATCATCCGGTGCAAGACGTTTGGCAAGTCCCCTCATAATTGCCTCCACAGCCAGAGAATGTGTGATATAATGTTCTCCTTTCATATATTTGCTTAAGATTTCATACGCCTGATCTCTTGTCATCTTTGTTCCCTCCTGTAATATTTTCTCGATAATATCGTTTACCGCCATTTTAACACACTAACAGAGTAATGTAAACAAGTGTAAAATCTGCCGATAATACATACAGAGAAAAAGAGCAGTGAAATATTTTTTGTTCCACTGCTCTTGCATTACGCTGTTACTGACTTATCTGCGATTGTCCCCGAAGGCATACAATACTGTTCTTCTACTCTTCTGGTACAACAATCAGTTCTTTTGTATAGTCATTCAGGACTTCGCATCCATCTTCTGTAATAAGTACAAGGTCTTCGATACGAACACCGATGTTCTCATCTGGAAGGTAGATTCCCGGCTCTACTGAGAAGCACTGTCCAACTTTGATGATATCTGTGTTAACAGATGATACATCACCGAACTCGTGATCTTCCAGTCCGATAGAATGTCCTGTTCTGTGTGTGAAGTATTCTCCGAATCCTTTTTCTTCGATGTAGTTTCTTGCTGCAAGGTCAACATCGCACATTCTGTTACCTGGTTTTGCAGCTGCAATACCACGTAAGTTAGCCTCTAATACTACATTGTATACTTCTCTTGCACGGTCAGATACTTCCCCAATGAATACAGTTCTTGTCATATCTGATGCATAATTGTCTTTGAATCCACCGATGTCAAGGATTACACAGTCTCCGCGTTTTCCTTTTGAATCATCTGTTACATGATGTGGATCTGCAGCACCGTGTCCATATGCTGTAATTGGATCGAATGATACGTCTTCGCATCCGAGTTCTTTGTAGATCTCACGCATCTTTGCATTTAATTCTTTCTCTGTTAATCCTTTTGCTACCCATGGAATGATCTTGTCCATAGCAATATCATTTATCTTAGAAGACTTTCTCATGAGATCCTGTTCTTTCTCATCTTTTACCATACGGATGTAATCGATGATCGGAGATCCGTTCACGAATTTGCTTCCTCCGCCCAGTTCCTGCAGACGAATAAGGAATTTAGAAGGCCATGTCTTGTCGATTCCCATAGTCTTATCTTTTTCCACATATTTGCTTAAGATCTCTACTCCGTCTTCGATATCATCATAGTAAATAATATCTACTCCGAGATCTGACTCCTGTGGGAATAATTTGTTGATCATCATCTTATGATTTCCGTTCACATTCAGATACAATGCCAGAAGTCTTTCTCCTGGAAAGATCCATTTTCCTGTCAGATAGAAAATCGCAACAGGATCAGAAATGATCATCTGTGGAATCTCATGCTCCTCCATTGATTTTAATACTCTTGTAAGTTTACCTTGATCCATAATAGAAACCCAACCTTTCTTAAATGTTGACAGAATCTGTTGCTTTTTTTCGCCGATTCTCACTGACAATTATTATAGACTTTCTGAATATAAAAGTCAATTTATTCTATTGTTCTTTGATAAATATCCATAAACTTCTTTTTTTTAAAAAGTCAGAAGATTAATAGATGTTATCTACAGGACCTGCCACCGGCAGCTCCTTACGAACGCATGGCGATAAAAAAGAAATCATTCACACTTTCGCATGTGAATGATTTCTCTTTATAAACTGTTCTATTTTATTCTTCGTCTTCAGATGTTGCAGTTACTGCTTCCTCATCAGAAGCACCTTCCATCAGCATAGTTCTTGCAATCTTTGTCGGTCTGATGCCTGTCAGTGTTCCCCATGGAAGCTCTTTTTTTGTAAGCTTAGAGAGTAGACAATACAACATACATTTTGCCTTTGTTTTAGTGTCCTTTCGATCTGACAATTCACATTCACATGCATCCTCAAGCAATGTGCCATCCTGCATAAGCTCCATTGTCATCTTCTTTTTAGTGTTATCCTCGTTTGCTAAACATTGTGTTTCTGCACAATCACTCATACACACACGAAGAAACAAATCACCCTCTGCACACGCATATTCCTTTGTTTCAATTCTTTTAATTGCCCGTCCCGGATAAAATGCCATGAACAGGCTTCGAATATCGTTATCTAATGCATCGCATTCCAAATAAAAATAAATCATATCGTTTCCTTTGCTTTCCTTTTACTTTTTATCGCATTCCTGCTGCCGGATTGTGTGTTTTTTCATAACCTATTGAGGTCGCCTGTCCATGACCCGGATATACATCTGTCTCATCTGGCAGTACAAATAGCTTTTTCCCAAGAGAACGAATCAGTGAAAACATACTTCCGCCGGGAAAATCTGTTCTTCCATAGCTCTCGAAAAACAACGTATCTCCCGCAAACAGCACATGTTCCTTTTCTATATAATAGCACACACCACCTGATGTATGACCTGGTGTTTCAATCACAGTAATCTTCATTCCGGCAATCTCAATTTTTTGATTGTCAACAACAAGCTCATCTGCCTTCATAGTAAAACCCTCAGCCCACATCGCAGAAAGATTTTTCTCGGCATCTGCTAAAAGCTCCTCTTCATGAATGCCAGCGTATACAGGAATCTGATAATATTCCTTCACTTTCTTTGCTGCCATGATGTGGTCAAAATGACCGTGTGTCAAAAGTATTGCCTCGGGCTTTATTTCATAACGGCTGCACACGCGAATGATTTTATCTGCCTGTTCACCTGGATCCACCAAAAAGCCGCGTTTGCTTTCTTCATCCCATGCCAAATAGCAATTTGTCCCCATTTGACCTACCATAATTGTCTCTATTCTCATCATGTTACCTGTCCTTTCTTTTTAAACGGGCTGCCAATCTGTCAGTTAACGCTACATAAAACAGGCAGGGCCAATACCCTGCCTGCAATCTGTGCATAACATCATTGTTTTATCCATTAGAACGTTCAATATCAATTACGCTGTTAACTGCCATCAGGCGATTGATAAGCTGCTGCAGAGCATCTACACCGCCAACTTCAAATGACATGTTGATAGTTGCCGTTCCCTGCTTACTTGTCTTAGAACTCATGGAAGCAATGTCAATCTCTCGCTCTGTAAAAATCTTAGAGATATCTGCAAAAATACCAATACGATTGTTACAGAAGATCTTGATCTCTGCCATAAACTTCTCATTAGAATGGAAGCTTTCCTGCTGCCACTCAACATCGACAAGACGTGACTTTTCAGACTCTGGAAGCGCTATGACATTTACACAGTCTGTACGGTGAATAGAAATACCGCGTCCTCTTGTAATAAAGCCAACAATCTCATCACCTGGAACTGGCGAACAGCATCTTGAAAAACGAACATTAACATCAACAACACCATTGACTAAAACGCCGTTTGTGCTGCGAATCTTGACTGGCTTATTCTTATTATTTTCAATTACAGACGCCAAAACCTGCTCATCTGTCGGTGCTTTCTTCTTAGATTCCTGATAAAGATCAATCAGCTTGTTTACAATCTGGCCTTCCTTAAGTCCGCCGTGTCCTACTGCTGCCAAAATAGAATCC
>ENA-OOZA01001112-OOZA01001112.1-human-gut-metagenome-genome-assembly--contig:-NODE-1112-length-14385-cov-2.506629_pt1 | contig 14385 bp, 13 predicted proteins | sample MGYA00241703_ERZ501378 | MGnify/ENA primary metagenome ERZ501378 (study PRJEB25962, sample SAMEA2042916) | human gut metagenome | biome: human gut; feature: human-associated habitat; material: faeces...
TTGGATGAATGGCAAAACTATCTATAAAGTTGTAAGTACCATATACTAATAGAAAAGCTGCTAGTAGATATGCAATAGTATCGAGTGATGAATTAGGTGATACTACAAGAATAACGCCTAGTATAGCAAAAAGTACAGACATAACTATAGATAAATTAAGATATTTATTAATTTCTTTACTCATTATAAAACTCCTTTCTATAATTATTATAACTCAAAATAGTAAAAATATTAAGAACAAAATTAAATAAATAGTCCATTTAGTCCATTAATTGTTAACACCATGTCTAACAATAGGAGTATCACTAGTTATAGCTTTAAATGTATAACCATTATTTTTACCGTATTTAATAATATTTCTAAGTGCATCAACAGAGGCACTGTGACTTTCAGAATCATGCATAAGTACTATATTAGTTTTGCTATGTGATAAGCCACTAATAACATTATTATATATTTTACTACTATTATAACCATCACCACCAGCATCATTGGAGTCAACATTCCAATCAAAATAAGTATATCCTCTATTAATTACCTCATTAGTAAGTCTAGACATAATACCATTTGAATAATTTTTACTTATAGTGTTAGAAGAGCCTCCAGGAAATCTAATTATCTTTGGATGAATACCAATAGAATTATAAACACTATTACTAACATTATTTAAATCAATAAAGTAATTATCAATACTAGAATATACATAACTATAATTATGCGTATATGTATGAAGAGCTATTGTATTACCACTATTATATGCTCTTTTAACATAATCACTGCCATGAGTAACAAAAAATGTTGCTTTAATATTTTCACTATCAAGTATATCTAAAATTTTTCCTGTTAAATAACTTGGACCATCATCAAACGTTAGATAAATAATACCATTACCATAATAACTTGGTTTATTAATTACATGGATAGTCCTACTAACCTCAGCCTTGTTACCAGAAGTATCTATAGCTTCATACTTTATATTATATGTACCGAGTTTATTAGTATCTAAATTACTAGTAACAACAACACTATTAGTAATATCTCCATCACATTTGTCGTAGGAGGCATATCCTTCTTCATTATAATTATCACCAATAAATATATTTAAATCAGCACTACCTTTTAATTCTATTTTTGGAGCCTCATCATCTTCAAATATAATTTTTCTCTCTACTTGTGTTTCATTGCTACTACTATCAATTACAGAATAAATAATACTATTGTCTATTTTTTTAATATTCACTCTTTCTGTAATATCTCCGTCGTAATTATCACTCGCGGTATATCCTTCTTCGTTATAATCGGTATTTGGACAAACCTTAACTTCTGTATTACCATTTAAAGTAATAATAGGTTTTGTATTATCAATAACATTAATATCAACTGTTTTATTTACATTAAAAAATAAATATTTAACATTAATTACAATAGTGTAAGTACCAACATTACTAGAATTTATATTATTTTCTATAATAGAACTTTTATTCGTTAAATTAGTAAACAAATTATATACTTTGTAATCAATATTGTAATCACTATTTAAATTAATACTATTAGTATAAACATCAACATTAGGAAACACAACGCTGTATATTAACATAAATAATGTAATAATGATCAAAATTAAAAATAATTTTTTTAAATGCTTCATATTTATCACTACTCTAAAAATAATTATACATCATAAAGATAAATAAAACTATTCTAAAATAGTATTTTTATCTGGTTTTACATTTTTTCTGTATACTATAATCTTACCATTATTATCACAAGTAGCAAGTAATATATTGTCATAATTCTTATAACCTAATACTTTTAGTTCGTGGTCTAACCATTTCTTGCCTTTTCCCATGGCTTCCATATTATTTTCCATATAATTAGAATCAATAATTACATTAGCGGGAATTCCACTATTACTAAGTTTAGCATTCACGTCGCTTTTATTTGAAGGTTTATCTTTCTCTTTTAAGAGAAAACTAATACTTCCATTAATCTCCATAATTGCAGTATCTATTTCATTTAAATCAAAATATCCTTGTGTTCTAGCCTCTGCAAGAAAGTCATTAATATCAAGTTTAGATTTTTTTAATCCAGATTCAATAATTTTACCATTTTCCATTAATATTGTAGGTACACCTGTAATAAATCTACGAAGAGTAATACTTTTTATCGTAGCCTTTGCTATTATATAGGCAATAATACCATATAAAAGAAGTGAAACAATACCCGCGATTAAGTCTTTTTCTAAGTCTAGAGAAATATCCGCGGCTATAGAGCCAATAGTAATACCAACGACATAATCAAATAAGCTAAGTTGTGAAACTTGCTTTTTGCCCAGTAACTTAGTTACAAAAAATAAAATTGCTAATACTAAAAGAGTTCTAAAACATATACAAAATACATTATCCATATGAAAAAACACCTCATAATTATTATGAGATGTTTTAATTTAATTATACATTAATCTCTTAATGGATTACCATTAGCATCGGTATTGATACTACCAGATAGTATCATAATACCTTCGATTAGTCCCCATATACCAGCAGCGGCTACCATAAAAAAGCCAACAACAACAAATAGTAATATGTATCCAAAAATAGAAAGTAATAATTGGGCTACTGCTTTTCCGGTATAACCTAGGTAAAAGTTATGTACTCCCCATTGACCTAAAAATATACCAAGTAATCCAGCAGCCATTTTAGATTTAGCATTTGGATCAGTATTTTTAGTATTACTATTTTTAACTCTGACACCACACTTCAAACAAATTTCTTGTTCTTCATTTAATTCAGCACCACAATTAGAACAAAACTTAGCCATAAATATTCACTCCTTTCACAACTAAAGTTATTTTATCATATAAAAATTATTTTGTAAATTTATTAAGTAAACTATTTAGTAATTTTTTTTCTTTCTTCAAATCTTCTCTTTCTTTTTCTACTATACTCGAAGGAGCTTTACTTATATAATTTTCATTACTAAGTAATTTTTCTCTTCTTTCAATAGATTTCTCTAGAGATTCTTTTTCTTTTAATAATTTTTCTTCTTGTTCTTTAACATTTTTACTATTATCAAAGAAAATATCTATCTCTAATCCATTATATTCTACTTTATCAGTATAATTATCACTATTATCAGTAATCTTATCATTAAGTTTTAACATATTAATAATAATTTGTTTATCTACATCATTATTACACTTAATGTATACTTTGTAATCACTACCTATACCAAGATCCGCCTTTTTATTTCTAAACATAGTAATAAATTCAAGTACTGTATCAATATTAGTAGCAGATACCATATTTTTATCATATTCTGGATAACTACTCATCATAATAGATTCAGTCTCTTTAATAGGTAGCATTGAATATATTTCTTCAGTAACATAAGGCATAAATGGATGTAACATTTTTACTATATCAGTAAGTACTCTAAGTAATACACTTTTTGTTGTATTATCATCATAGAACTTAGATAACTCAATGTACTTGTCACAGAAGTAACTCCATGCAAATTCGTATATAGCGGACCCTGCTAAATTAAAGTCATATTTATCCATATATTTAGTAACACCTTTAATAGTACTATTAAGTTTATCAAGTATCCATTTATCTTCTACTTTTAAATTATCTAAAGTATAATCTTCTTCTTTAAATCCATCTAACTTCATTAATACAAATCTTGATGCATTCCATACTTTGTTAATGAAGTTCCAAGTAGATTTTACTTTTTCTTCATCATATCTTAAATCCATTCCTGAAGCAGTACTAGTAGTTAAGAAAAATCTAAGTGAGTCAGCACCATATTCTTCAATAACATCCATAGGATCTATACCATTACCAAGGCTCTTACTCATTTTTCTGCCTTGTTTATCTCTGATAAGACCATGTATTAAACAATCTTTAAATGGTCTCTTATGAAGAAATTCAAGTCCTTGGAAGGTCATTCTATTAACCCAGAATGGAATAATATCATATCCAGTAACTAGTACACTGTTAGGATAATATCTTTTTAATAAGTCAGTATTATCAGGCCATCCAAGTGTACTAAAAGGCCATAATGCTGAAGAGAACCAAGTATCGAGTACATCGGGATCTTGTACCCAACCTTCTCCTTCAGGAGCATCCATACCAACATATACTTCATCATCTTTATACCAAGCAGGAATTCTGTGCCCCCACCAAAGCTGTCTAGAAATACACCAGTCATAAGTTATTTCCATCCAGTGATTCATAATCTTTTCATATCTTTCAGGTACAAAGTTAACTTTAGTATCTTTATTTTTTTGATTAGCAAGTACTGCATCTGCAAGTGGTCTCATCTTAATAAACCATTGTTTAGATAAGTAAGGTTCAATCATAACATCAGTTCTTTCTGAAAAACCAACATTATGATTAATTGGCTCGATACTAATTAGTAGACCAGCTTCTTCTAAATCTTTAACAAGCTTTTCCCTGCAGGCAAATCTATCCATACCAGCATAAGAGCCAGCATTTTCGTTCATCGTAGCATCTTTATTCATAACTACAATTCTCTCTAGATTGTGTCTATTACCAACCTCAAAGTCATTAGGATCATGAGCAGGAGTAATTTTAACTACACCTGTACCAAATTCCATATCAGCATGATAGTCTCCTATTACAGGAATTTTCTTATTAACTATAGGAAGTATAACACTCTTACCTATATATTTTTTGTATCTTTCATCATCTGGATTAACAGCAACAGCAGTATCTCCAAATAAAGTTTCTGGTCTAGTTGTAGCTACTTCCAAATATTCATCACTATCTTCTAGATAATACTTAATATGATAAAAGGCACCTTCTACATCTTTATAAATAACTTCTTCAGTACTTAAAGCTGTCATAGCCATAGGATCCCAGTTAATAATTCTTTCTCCCCTATAAATTAAACCTTTGTTATATAGAGTAACAAAGACTTCTCTAACAGCCTTAGATAAACCTTCATCTAAAGTAAATCTTTCTTTAGTATAATCTAGAGCAAGACCAAGTTTTGCCCACTGACTATGAATATTTTCTGCATATTCATCTTTCCAAGCCCAAGCTACTTTAAGCCATTCTTCTCTATCCATTTCTCTAGGATTAATTCCTTCACTTCTAAGTTTCTTATCAATTTTAGCCTGAGTAGCAATACCAGCATGATCCATACCAGGAACCCACATAGCATCAAAGCCCTTCATTTTCTTATATCTAATTAGAATATCTTGAATAGAGGTATCCCAAGCGTGTCCTAAATGCAATTTACCAGTTACATTAGGAGGTGGAATTACTATACAGAATGGTTCTTTACTTAAATCTTTACCACCAGTAAAATAACCATTATTTTTCCACATTTCATATTTATCTTTTTCTACCATTAAATGATCATATTTTTTATCAAGCATTATAAACACCAATCCTTTTATCTATATAATTATTAAGTACCATAAATATTTTTTTATAAAAGTCTTCAATTTCTTTATTATCAAAAGTAAGACTATCAAATAGTTTAGCCACATAATTATTTTCTTTTAATAAATAATAGGAATATTTGTAATTAAAAGCATACATTTTTGATAATACCATAAGAACAGTATCTGAAGCATTATCAGTAACTCTAGGACTAATAGTTTTAAATTTAGTAAAATCTTCATATACCAAATTATTAGGATAACTACTAATTCTTGTATCAACATAAGGATAATTAACAAATAATCTAAAAGAATCTAAGTTATGAGCATCTTTAATAATAGCGCATACATGTTTAGTTTTCTCATCTATATTATCAGGAAAACCATTTTTATCATAAGCAAATAATGCTATTTTAATGACATTATCATAAGTTTTATCTTTACTTATTTCTCTGATTAAGCCTTTATTAAATAGTATATCAATAGCTTTATTACTAGAATCTTCATTGTCTTCATCTATATGATAGTTGGGAGTACTAGAAAAATTACCTATTTCATGGAATAGACCAATAAGTTCACAGACCGCTATCTCTTCTTCGGTAAATATACCAAGTTCAGTAGCTAAATCTTTAACTATTTCCATTACTTTTAATGAGTGAAAATATCTTGCTTTAATATTAATATTATTCATATCATACTTTCTAACATATTGTTCAAATATCTTCATTATTCTACTACTTTTCATAATATTCCTCCCACTTCATAAAGTTAATATAAGTATATACTAAAATACTACATTTTTCAAGTAAATTTATAGTATTTATTTCATCTCACACTTCGTTGCTCGATGTTTTTTTAGCCTGTAGTCTAAAAAAATACTTTAGAGCCATTAAGTCTCTAAAGTAAAGTTTATTCATTTATATCAGTAACCTCAAGAACTTTTGCTTTCCCAACAAATAAATATTCTGATATAAGGTTTGTTTTATCCCCAGACCAATAATTTTTAGCCTGTATAATTTTATCATTGATGGAATTACTTTGTCTAAGAATTAAACTAGCATTTCCTTCAAAAACATCACCTTCAAGTTCTAATTTAACAATTTGAAGAGGTTTTCTATTAATTCTTTTAAAAATTTCTAACCAACCATTTACTTCATCTTTGTCTTTTAAGACATACATACATTTAAATCTAGAGGGACATTCAGGAAAATAGCATTTTCTTATATGTTCAAAAACAAGTTCTCTTAATATAAAAGCATCATCATTTACAGTGTTTAGAACAGTCTTCAAGTCATTAATTGATTTAAAAACCAGACTTTTATTATTAAATAAATCTAGCAAAACATCATTAGCGTCTTTTCCAGAACTATTATAATGTTTAATATTAACCATTTCTTTATAGAAGTTATTATATTCTTTCCCAAATTCAATAACATCACCTGTATGTAATTTGTTAATTGAAGTGATATGATAATATATATTTTTCATAGTGAATCATCTCCTAAATATAGTTTTAATAATCTTTATTAATTGCATATATTTTTTTCATTTTTAATAATTTGAATTATTTCCTCTACTGCTTTATCCACAGTATTGTTGATAACTACATAATCATATTTATCTTTGCATTTAATTTCATCTTTAGCTATCTCTAATCTTTCTTTAATAACTTCTTCAGAATCAGTATTTCTATTTCTAATTCTCTTTTCTAGTTCTTCAAAAGATGGCGGCATAATAAATATACTAATAGCTTCAGGATATATTTTTTCTACATTTAATACACCTTTAATATCTAGTACTCCGATTACATTAGTACCTTTTTCAAGATTATTAAATATAAATTCACTAGGAGTACCATAATAATTACCATTAAATAAAGTATATTCTAGTATTTTACCATCTTTAATATTATTTTCAAAAGTATTAATGTCTACGAAGAAATAATCTTTATCATCTATTTCATTACTTCTTTTCTTTCTCGTAGTCATAGATACTGAATAGATGGCAATTCCTTTATTTACTAATTCTTTAGCAATAGTATCTTTACCAACACCACCAGGACCTGATATAACTATAAATTTACCTTTCATAACATTATCCTCCTATTCTATTATTTGTATATTATTAACAATAACTTGGTATTTATCAAATCTTCTTTCTACTCTACCAAATACCTTGACAATATTACCTTCTTCTATATTATTAAATCTTTTATATGTAGTAGGAAATATAGTTAAAGGAATTTCACCAAATTCGTCTTCACCTGTGATAAAGGCCATAACATCATTATTTTTTGTAGTGGTTTCTCTTATTCTTTTTATTAAAATAATGATATTAATATTTTTATCAAAGTAATTATTGATATTAAGAGAACTAATACTACTTTCTTCACGATATTTTGAAGTTGGATGTTCAGTTAAATAAAATCCGATAGTTTTTAACTCATTATCCATAATATCTTTCTTGGAATATTCATCATATTCTAAAATATATGGTTTTTCAACCTCAATCATTCCAGAGTCTTTTGCAATATCTGCATAATTTAAAACATTATCTAAGTTTTCTATTAAAGTCCTTCTATTATATCCTAAGTTAATTGCTCCAGCATTAATTAAGTTAGTTATAACTCTTGTATTAACTGAAGTACCATTCATTCTAAGTACAAAATCACTAAAATCAGTAAACTGTCCTTTTTCTCTTTCTTTAATTATATCATTACTACTTACGGTACCAACACTTTTAATAATTGATAAAGGACATCTTATATTATTACCATCAACATAGTATTTACTAGTACTTAAATTAATATCTGGTGGTAATATCTTAATATTTGATTTTCTTGCTCTATTAATATAAATATTAGTTTTAATATCATTACCAATAGAGTTGGATAATATTGCACTTATAAAATATTTAGGAAAATATGCTTTTATAAAAGCCATTCTATAAGATGTAATAGCGTATGCTACCGAATGTGATTTATTAAATCCATAATTAGCAAACTTAAGTATCAAATCATATACCGAAGAAGCTACATTCTCATCATATCCATTGCTTAAACAGCCCTTTATAAATTTTGGTTTTTCTTTTAAAAGAATTTCTTCTTTCTTTTTAGACATAGCTCTTCTTAAGATATCGGCTTCGCCAAAAGAATAACCCGCCATTAATCTTGCTATCTGCATTATTTGCTCTTGATATACTATAATACCATAAGTTCCTTTTAATATAGGCTCTAAGTCAGGATGAATATAAGTAATTTTTTCTTCATTATTTCTTCTTCTGATAAAAGTATCAATATTATCCATAGGACCAGGTCTATACAAAGCAAGGGCAAGTACAATATCATCAAAAGAAGTTATCTTTAACTTTTCTAAGAATCTCTTCATACCAGGAGATTCAAACTGAAATATACCATCAGTATCAACATTATAAAAGATATCAAGAGCTTTTTTATCATTATCGGGTATTCTTTCAAAAGTAATATTAATTTTTTCTTTTTCTCTTATTTCGTCAATAACATTACTTATTAAAGTTAAATTATCAATACCAAGAAAGTCCATTTTTAAGAGGCCTAAAGGTTCCAAGTAATCTTTAGAATAAGCAGTAGTATATATACCAACAGGGTTTTTATATAAAGGAATAATTTCATCTATTGGTCTTCTACTCATTACAATACCTGCAGCATGAATAGATATATGTCTAGGTAGTCCTTCTAAATGTTTGCCTATTTCATATAACATCTTAAATTCTCTTTTTGAATTGATTAATCTATGAAATTTACTACCTTCGATATAAGAACTTAATAAATCTTTACTAGTAATAGATTTACAGATATCATCAGTAATTGGAAGACTAATATCCATACATCTAGCCAAATCTCTAATTACTTGTTTCGCACCTAATGTATTAAAAGTAATAATTCCAATAGCGTGTTTTTCACCATACTTTTTAGTAACATATTCAGTAACTAAATTTCTTTTTTCGCTATCAAAATCAACATCAATATCGGGCATAGTAACTCTTTCTGGATTTAAAAATCTTTCAAATAATAAATCATATTTAATAGGATCGACATCAGTAATACCAATGGCATAAGATACTAAGCTACCCGCAGCACTGCCTCTTCCGGGACCTACTAAAATATTATTAAATTTAGCATACTTAACATAATCCCATACAACTAAGAAGTAATCACTAAATCCCATCTTTTCAATAACGGATAGTTCATAATCTAATCTTTCTATATATTTATCAATGACATCATCATTAAGTCTCCTTTTAATACCTTTATATGCTAAATTTCTAAGAAATTCATTAGGATTTATATCTTTGTCATATATAGGAAGTAAATCAGGAGTATATTCTAAAGTAACATTACAAGAGTTACTAATATACTTCATATTATTTCTAACCACATCATCAGTAATAAGTTCAAATTCATCTTTATCAAATAAATATTTACCTTTAAATGTATTAAGTTCAAATTCACCTAACTTCTTTTCTTCTTTAATCATTATAAGGTAGTCTAAGTATTTATAATCATCTTTCTCCAAATAACTAACATCATTAACAAATACAGCTTTATCTTTAATATTATTTCGCTCTTCTATATTAGAGTAACCCACAAAATATTCTTTATATATAGAAATAATTTCACTATTATAACTACTATAAGGCATAATTAATATTAAATTATCAGCATACTTAATTAAAATATCATTATCAATATTACCCTCTGAGATGAGTGTTGATATTTTAATTAGATTCCTATATCCATCATTATTTTTAGCCAGTAAAATAAATTTATTTTCATTGTATTCTAATTTAATACCAATAATAGGTTTAATGCCTTTCTTTATGCATGATAAATAAAATTCATAAGTTCCAAACATATTATTTGTATCAGTTATGGCTAAAGAAAAATAGCCAAGTTCTTTAGCCTTTTCTGTTAAATCATCTATTTTAATTAAACTACTTAACATAGAATAACTAGTTTTAACATCTAAAGCATATAACATGACTATCCCTCCCTAATTATTTGTAATTTAGTATTTTAGTGTAATAAATGCAATTATAACACCAGCAACTGCAATTAAAGCAGCAAGCCCAATAACACTAGCAAATCCCTTATTGCCAGGGCTAACTACTTCAGGTCCAAGTCTATCATCAGTAGTAACATTTTTCTTTAGTACTCTAACTAATTTTTTATTACTTTCCTTTTTATTTGGATTATTCGCAGTAACATATCTTCTATCTGGAGACATATTTAATTCTCCACCATCATTTTCAATACTTAGTTTGCTTCCATTATCAAAACTTTTTTCAATTTTATTTGAATCAAATTTAAATCCATAATTATTACCTTCCATACATTATCCTCACTTTCTTCTATTTTCAGCTACCATTATTATTTCATCAGTTAAATATTTTATTCTTTCAATTATTCTTCTAGATTTTACTCTACCTTCACTATCGCTTCCAATAAGATGTTCTTCAAGTTCTTTAATTGTGTTATTTGAAGTAAAGAATGTTGGCAGTCCTTCTTGCATTCTATATTGTAGGAGGCTACCTAGTATTTCATCTCTATTCCAATTAGTAACTGTTTCTGCTCCAATATCATCTAAAAGAAGTAAAGGAGCCTTTCTAACTTTATTGAATACTTCGTTATAATCCTCTCCAAATCTTCCCTTTAATTCTCTTAAAAACTCTGGATAATAAACAGTAACTGATTTAACACCTTTTTTGGCCAGTTCATTAAACATAGCACTAATCAAATAAGTTTTACCACATCCAAAATTGCCTGCTAAATATAAACCTTTACAATTCTCATTATTTTCATATTTTTTAATAAAAGTTGTAAGCCATTTAATAGCATCAAGTCTATTCTTATCATCAGTATAAATATTCTTCATTGAAGCCTCAAGAATAGCCTTTGGCATATCAAACAAACTAATATTATTTTGATATTCTGTATCTTTATCAAGTTTTTTCTTATATTTACAAGGTACATAGGAAAATACTATATTTTCTTCTTGTGCTTCAGGATAGTAGACATGACCAACAACAGAATTTTTACATTCCATAATATTTTTACAATTAGCACAGTTTTTAAGTTCTAAAGAAGAATCTTTAATTAAAGAGGTATATTTTATTATTTCATCTTTAGAAAGTTTAATTTTACTTACGATCTTTTTAAATGTATCGTCTTCCATTTCTTTATCAAAATTTCTCTCTAAATCTATATTATTAAATCTATAATTATTTTGAATAACATCTTTTATCTCTTTCATTATTTATACTCCTTTAATAGTTCTTCCAATTGATTTTCTTCACCATCAGAAACATTAGATTTATCTATTTCTTTATCAAACCAATCAGGAGTTTTCATATTAACATTATCATCCTTATAATTTCTTTTTGAGGATTTTTTATGTACTTTTTCACAATTATTCATTGCATCCTCTACTGTTTCAATACCTTTTCTTTGCCACTCACCAGCAATTGTTTCAACGAATCCTCTCGTTAATTTCTTATTATTTACATTAATTGCATAGTCAAGTAGAACATTAACTACTCCAGGTTTTAATTTATAATCAACAAGTAAATCTTCAATTAATTTTAAATCTCTACGCGTAGGTTCATTACCATTATTTTTATTTATTAAAAGTTCTCTTGGAGAAATGGTTTCAAATGTATATATCATTTTAGCTCTTCTTGAAGTATCACCAATCGGTTTTCTTAAGTATTCGGGTTGATTATTATCTATAATTGTAGGAAGTAATCCACCATTACTAAACTGATAAAAGTTTCTTGAATTTTTTCTTAAACTTTCACGATTAATAGTACCATTATCATTAAGTGAAACTTTAACAATATTAGCCATTTTAATAGCATCAATATCATATATAAATGAAAGGTTAATAATAAGCTCTTTAATGTCTTTAGAGAACATTTTACTAGTATCTAGATTTTTTGGCATTGAACTAATAAGAAAATTAAAGTCAAAATTACTATTAATATTAAGTTTAAGCTTATTATACTTTCTAATATCCTCAAGTGATAAGTCATAAGATGTCATACTAGTACTTTCAAAGACATCATTAAAGCTTTTAGTAATATCTTTATAATTAGAGGTATTTAATCTTGGTATTTTAAATGCTTTAACTAAATTATCATATTCTCTCTTGCCAACATTACTATATAAGACAATATTAAGTATTGGATGAGATAAAAATTCACTAGCACTAACAGGACTAAAAATTTCATATATATAATTATTAACATTTCCTTCTTTAATAAATGCTTTAATAAGTCCTATAGCCTCGAGTTTATCAAAAGAAGTTTGTAATTCATTAATAGTTATTCTAAGTGAAGACACTAATTTTTGATGTGAAAACTCACTGCTTAATATTTCTGAATTATCCAAATCAGCCCATAAAGTAAAGTATAACATAACAGCATCAGTACCAATAATAGGAAGATATAAACTTGTTATAATTTTCCTATCCTCATTATGAAGAATAGTTTTATTTACTACAACATAAGTATCCGCAGGTACCAAATTATACTTTTCCATAAAACCAATCCTTCCTCAACATTATTGTATAATAAAAAGAACTAAAAGTAAAGGAAAAATAAATATGTTTTACAGGACATTTTTTACTAAAAAATATTATCAAAATAAATATATTTACATACTTAAGTGTAAAATTTAAAAAAAATTTAATAATAAATTAAAGACAAAAAAAGCCTCGAAAGAAGATTTTGAATACAATAAGTTTTCCAAAACAAATTTTTAATACCAAAAATGGCAATAAAACCTTATTTTAAGCTATTTGACCTAATAACATTTATATGATAATGTACTCATCGGGAGATAATTAATATGTTAAACTGTAATTATTATAATGAAATAAAAAACGAACTAATAAATAATGAGATATATAAAAGAGTAAAAGATTATTCAAAGAATAGAAATGAACTTAGTGTATATTACAATGTAGGTAAGTTGCTAAGTGAAGCGGGAAAACATTATGGCGAAGGAATAATAAAAGAATATTCTAGAAAATTGACTATTGAAATCGGTAGCGGATACGGAATATCAAATTTGAAAAGAATGAGACAATTTTACTTAATTGTTGAAAAAGGTGTAGCACTGCCACACCAATTGAGTTGGTCGCATATTTTAGCAATTTTACCAATTAATAATATAAATGAAATAAATTATTATATAAGTATTTCTATAGAACAAAATTTGTCTTATAGACAACTTAGGGAAAAAATAAAGTCTAAAGAGTATCAAAGACTAGATGATAAAACTAAATTAAAGTTAATAAATAAAGAAGAAACAGTAGTAAGTGATTTTATAAAGAATCCCATAGTTATAAAGAATAAATACAACATAGATAAAAAAGAAATAACTGAAAAAATATTAAAAAAACTAAATCCCATAAAAATAATAGAGAGAATCATCGTTACTATCACTTTAAACCAAATATTTTTTATTTCCAAAGTTTGTCTATATACCATATTTATCATTTTTCCTTTAACATATCCTTATTCTTTATCAAATGAGTTTTCATTTGCAAAACCACTAATAGTTTTGGAATCAGGATTTCATTTATTCTTTTTTTTCGTATGTTTCAAGTACTTTACTGTCACATTCTCCTCTAGATAAAGCGAAGGACAGTTATATAAATCAACTGTTATAACTTCACCCGTCTTATCATTCTTTAATTGCACTTGCTTTCTTCCTAAATCTTTTTTATACAACATCTGACATGACAATACCTCTCCTGTTGTAAAGACATAATTCCCCGTTACAAACGCAGGAAAATCCATAATATCAGGTATGGCTAATAACATAGTAAGCCCCAAAAACACTGTTTTACCGTTCCAGAACTTCCCAATACCTGATTTCCATCAAACATTATAGACGTTACCGTCGTACTTCTATAACTTCCATATTGCGC
>ENA-OOZA01001115-OOZA01001115.1-human-gut-metagenome-genome-assembly--contig:-NODE-1115-length-14371-cov-3.391310_pt1 | contig 14371 bp, 12 predicted proteins | sample MGYA00241703_ERZ501378 | MGnify/ENA primary metagenome ERZ501378 (study PRJEB25962, sample SAMEA2042916) | human gut metagenome | biome: human gut; feature: human-associated habitat; material: faeces...
ATTCTGATCTGGATAAAGTAAATCAGAATATTTATAATAAGATCACAACAGTTGCAAAAGATCTTGTGAAGACAGGAAAAGATATCGAGAATGAATTTGGTATTCCGATCGTTAACAAGCGAATTTCTATCACACCAATTTCTTTAGTGGGTGGGAATGTATGTAAGACACCAGATGATTTCGTAGAACTTGCGAAAGTATTAGATGCAGCAGCAAAGAAAGTTGGAGTCAACTTCTTAGGTGGATATTCTGCATTAGTAAGCAAAGGAATGACAAAAGCAGATGAATTATTGATCCGTTCTATTCCAAAAGCATTAGCAGAGACAGACTTTGTATGTTCCTCTGTTAATGTAGGTTCTACAAAGACAGGAATCAACATGGATGCAGTGAAATTGATCGGTGAGATCATCAAAGAAACAGCAGAACTTACAAAAGACAACCAGTGTCTTGGATGTGCGAAGTTCGTAGTATTTTGTAATGCACCAGATGATAACCCATTTATGGCAGGAGCTTTCCATGGAGTTACAGAAGCAGATGCGATTATCAATGTAGGTGTTAGTGGACCAGGTGTTGTAAAACGTGCGATTGAAAATGTTAGAGGAGAGAACTTTGAAGTTCTTTGCGAGACGATCAAGAAAACAGCGTTTAAGGTAACTCGTGTCGGACAGTTAGTAGCGAAAGAAGCATCTAAGAGACTTGGAATTCCATTTGGGATCATTGATCTTTCTCTTGCACCAACACCAGCAGCAGGAGACAGTGTTGGAGAGATCTTAGAAGAGATTGGATTAGAGTATGCAGGAGCACCAGGAACAACAGCAGCCTTAGCGATGTTAAATGACCAAGTGAAGAAGGGTGGAGTTATGGCTTCCTCTTACGTTGGTGGATTAAGTGGAGCATTTATTCCAGTCAGTGAGGACCGCAACATGATCGAGGCAGCTACAAATGGAAGTCTGTGCATCGAAAAGCTTGAGGCTATGACATGTGTTTGCTCCGTTGGTCTTGATATGATTGCTATTCCTGGAGATACAAGTGCAGCCACAATCTCAGGTATTATTGCAGATGAGGCAGCAATCGGTATGGTAAATCAGAAGACAACAGCAGTAAGAGTTATTCCTGTTGTAGGAAAGGGTATTGGAGAGACAGTTGAATTCGGCGGACTCTTAGGTTATGCGCCTATTATGCCTGTTAATAAATTTGACTGTTCTGCATTCGTGAACAGAGTGGGAAGAATTCCTGCACCAATCCACAGCTTTAAGAACTAATTAAGAATTAATATAAAAAATGCACCGGTTGAATCAGATTAATGGTTCAGCCGGTGTATTTTTATATACGTATTATATTCTGTTGCAGTTCATTCTTCATTACATACCCATACTTTTCATATACAGACTGTGCATATATATCAGAACATGCAAGGTCAAATATAAGTTCTTTTTTATAATCAGCAGCCTTGGTAATGAAAGGTACATCAAGTTCTTTCTTGATGCTTCCAAGATACTGCTGTCCGGTTTTATTAAAACCTAATAATCTTATATATGGTATATTATTGTATGAATCGGACATGAATTTTCTTATTTCAAGAATTATATGCATAATGCAGCGGCATATTCTTGAATATACTATATTCTTTGATTTGACTTTCATTGCAAATTCTGTGATAGTGTCACTTCCTGTAAATGTACCTGCAAATCTGTTTGCGATGTCCGGACTGATATCTTCATATTCAGCAAGTCTGTCAGCAAAGTCAGTATTATTAATGTTACATATCTGCTTAATAAATAACATTTTATGATTAAATATATTACTGAAATCATCAAGAAATAAAGGACAGCTCTTAGAATTGCTTATTTCTTCATACATACCGGCAGTAAGGTATGTTTTTAATCTGTCATGTTCATCTGACATAAGCATTTTTCTTATTCCAAATGCACTTGCATACTCAGCGGTATCTGTGTCGTCATTGTAGCCAGCACCTTCACGAAGCACCGGATAATATGTCATGTTAAGGTTGTTGTAAAGAATTGCTTTTATATATTCAATTGCAAGAATGTTATTAGAACCTGTAATTATGTCTTTGCATTCAGGCAGATATTCCAGAAGAGCAGTCTGTCTTGCCGCAGGGTATGAGAGCCCCTCTGCAAGAGTTTTGTTAAGAATTGCCTTATATTCAGGCGATTCTGATATTATAGTACGGCTTATCTTTGCCAGACAATCTGCATTATCAGTTTCAGCACCAAAACAGATTGAAGCGGCTTTCATTGTATTAAGTGTAAGAACTGCACCTTTAGCAAAATTCTCTGCACTTGATAATGCGTAGTATACAGGTAGTTCAACAACAATATCAGCACCAGCTTTTAATGCAGCACTTGTTCTTGCATACTTATCAATTACTGCCGGTTCACCACGCTGCACAAAATTGCCGCTCATAACAACGATAATACAGTCACCCTGCGAAATCTGTCTTGCTTTATTCATCTGATATACATGTCCTGTGTGTAATGGGTTATATTCTGCAACAATTCCGCATGCTTTCATGTAGTGTCTCCTTTATGTTTTTATTATATTTTACTGAAATCGTACATTTATGTCAAAATTATTGCTGAATTTAGTCAATGTATCGTTTTTAAAACATTTTTAAGTGCCAGACGACCTTGTTTTCGACTAAAAATTGGTATATAATTTTTGTCAGAGTTCAGTATGTTTACTGAAAATTTACTTTTTTATAAGGAGGAGTCATTAATCATGGCATTTATTGACACAATTAAAGAAAGAGCAAAGGCAGACAAGAAGACTATCGTATTACCAGAGTCTATGGATAAGAGAACTTATGAAGCTGCTGAGAAGATTTTAAAGGAAGGCATTGCTAATTTAGTTATCATTGGTACTCCTGAAGAGATCGAGAAGTATGGTAAGGGCTATGACATTTCTGGCGCCACAATCGTAGATCCATTTAACGATCCTAATAAGCAGAAGTATATTGATAAATTCGTTGAGTTAAGAAGCAAGAAGGGTGTTACACCTGAGATGGCTAAGGAACAGATGGAGAAGGATTACATGTACTATGCATGCCTTATGTGTAAATGTGGAGATGCTGATGGAGCAGTATCTGGTGCATGCCACTCAACAGGTAACACAATCCGTCCAGCTCTTCAGTTATTAAAGACTAAGCCAGGTATCAGCTCAGTTTCAGGTTTCTTCCTTATGGAAGTTCCAGACTGCGAATTCGGTGAGAACGGTCTTTTTGTATTCGCTGACTGTGCTGTAAGCCCAGATTATGATTCAGAGAAGCTTGCTGAGGTTGCTAAGCTTTCTTCAGATTCATTCAAGAGCTTTGTAGGAAAGGACGCTAAGGTTGCTATGCTTAGCTTCTCTTCATACGGAAGTGCTAAGCATGACAGAGTAACTATGGTTGCTGATGCTGTTAAGATTGCAAAAGAGAAGTACCCAGATATCACTGTTGATGGTGAGCTTCAGTTAGATGCTGCTTTAGTTCCAGAAGTTGCTGCACTTAAGGCACCTGAGAGCCCGGTAGCTGGTAAGGCTAATACACTTGTATTCCCTAACCTTGAAGCTGGTAACATCGGTTATAAGCTTGTTCAGAGACTTGCTAAGGCTGGAGCTTATGGTCCTGTTCTTCAGGGACTTTCTATGCCAGTTAACGATCTTTCAAGAGGATGCTTCGCTGACGATATCGTTGGTGTAGTAGCTATGACAGCAGTTCAGGCTCAGAATGCATAATTAACATTTTTAAGGAGAATTTTTGTAATGAATATTTTAGTATTAAACTGTGGAAGCTCATCTCTTAAGTATCAGCTTATTAACATGGATGATGAGAGCGTAATCGCAAAAGGTCTTGTAGAGAGAATCGGTATTGAAGGTTCTGTTCTTACACACAAGCCAACAGGAAAGGATAAGTATGTTGTTGAAACACCTATGAAGGATCACAACATTGCAGTTAAGCTTGTTCTTGATGCTCTTCAGGATGCTGAGCACGGCGTAATCAAGTCTACAGATGAGATTGCAGCAGTAGGACACAGAGTACTTCACGCAGGTGAGAAGTATATCGAGTCTTGTCTTGTAACAGAAGATGTTAAGAAGGTTGTAAGAGAGTGCTTCGACCTTGGTCCTTTACATAACCCAGCTAACCTTATCGGTATTGAAGCCGTTGAGGCAGCTATGCCAGGCAAGCCAAATGTAGCTGTATGGGATACAGCATTTGGTGGAACAATGGAGCCAAAGGCTTATCTCTATGCTATTCCTCGTGAATATTATGAGAAGTACGGCGTAAGAAGATATGGTTTCCACGGAACAAGCCACAGCTTTGTTTCTAAAGAGACAATCAAGTTTGCTAACCTTGATCCTAAGACAGCTAAGGTTATCGTATGCCACCTTGGTAACGGTGCTTCAATCTCAGCTTCTGTTGGTGGTAAGTGTGTAGATACTTCTATGGGTCTTACTCCACTTGAAGGACTTATCATGGGAACACGTTCGGGTGACCTTGATCCGGCTATCTTAGAGTTCTTATGCAACCATGAGAACCTTACAATAAGCGAGATGCTCAATATCCTTAACAAGAAGTCTGGTGTTCTTGGTATGTCAGGCGGAATCTCAAGTGATTTCAGAGATCTTAATGCTGCAGCTAACGACGGTAACGAAATTGCTAAGGTTACACTTGAAGCTTATGCTTACAGAGTAGCTAAGTATATTGGTGCTTACACAGCAGCTATGAACGGTGTTGATGCCATTACATTTACAGCTGGTGTTGGTGAGAATGCTGCATGGCTTCGTCCAATGGTAGCTAAATATCTTGGATACCTTGGTGTTGAACTTGATGAAGCTGCAAGCGAGAAGGCTTGTGGAGTAGAAGGAATTATCTCTACACCAGAATCTAAGGTTAAGCTTTGCGTAATTCCTACTAATGAAGAGCTTGCAATCGCAAGAGAAACATTAGCATTAGTAAAATAATTGACATATTCGCGAAAAATATTGAATTTAAGTGAATTTGTTGTTGACAAAGACAGGGAGCATGCGTATAATTGACAAGGTGTGGATTAGCGCATGCTTTTCCTGTGCATAATAGTATGAATTGGAGACAATTATGCTAATTGATTTAAGAGAGCTTTTATCCGGTTCACAGGATGAAAGAATAGAAAAGGTTTCAATTGAATCAGAAAGCTTTGACACTGGAATCGCTAAGTATAGTATACTTGAGAAGCCAGAGTTTGAATTAAGCATTACCAGAATTGGTAAGAATAAGCTTGAGATTAAAGCTGAGAGCTTTGTTGTTCTTGATATTCCATGTGACAGATGTTTAGAGTCTGTTCCTACGAAAGTAGAGTACAGTGTTGATGAAATCGTTGATTTCTCAGACAATGCTGCCGGGGAAGAAGCAAAGGAAGAAAAAGACTATATTGGTGGATACGAACTCGACGTGGACAGATTAGTTTTCGGCGAAATACTGATATCCATGCCGGGTAAGACATTATGTACCCCTGATTGCAAGGGGCTATGTTCTATATGCGGACACAACCTGAATGTCTCAGAGTGTGGATGTGACCGAGAGTCCCTGGATCCAAGAATGTCTGTTTTCAAAGATATTTTAAAGAATTTTAAGGAGGTGTAACAATGTCTATTTGTCCAAAGAATAAATCTTCTAAAGCAAGAAGAGATAAGAGAAGAGCAAACTGGAAGATGGCTGCTCCAAATCTTGTAAAGTGCTCAAAGTGTGGCGCTTTAATGATGCCTCATAGAGTATGCAAGTCTTGTGGTTCTTATAACAAGAAAGAAATCATCTCTGTTGACTAATTACTAACATGAATTTTGATAGGCTGTCCCGTCTGGGGCAGCTTGTTTTGTTTTATAAAGAAATGTGTTATACTATGTGGTATTTTGATAAAGGGAAGGCTTTTAATTATGAAAGTGAATAAAATACTTGCATTTATGTTTATATTAGAATTATGTATTATCCCATTACAGGGATGCGGTGCAAAAAGTATTACTGCAGATTCAACCGAAACTCAGGAGACTCAGGCACAGATAGATGATGCTTATGGCAAAGGTCTTAGTTTTACATACAATGATTATGCTGATAATGTGTTATCTTTAAGTTATAATCTTAAGCAGAATGCGGATGGAAGCTGGCAGCTGTCTGTCAGCGGACAGAATGCCCATGTAAATGGAACAAAAGTGATATCTGATAATAATGCCAATGGATTTTTCTATTATCTTTTGCATGAAACTAATATAGCCACTTATAAAGATTATAATAAAACAGATGATTCAATAACTTCTGATGTTGCGTGGTGGTTTAATCTTAATATATATTATGACAAGGATTCTATCGTTGCATATGGTTATATGATGCATCCGTCTGATTATGATGATATCAGAGTTCAGATTACTGAATATCTTAATGATTTATTTAAAAATGCTTAAGGTTGCGTTAATTTGATATTCGTAGTATATTTTACAATAGTGTTTTAATGATTAATATGAAATGGAGTTTAATTTATGGTAAAAATCGCACTTGACGCTATGGGAGGAGATAATGCACCAGCAGAGATTGTCAAAGGAGCAGTACAGGCTGTTGCTGCTGATAAGGACTGCTTTGTATATCTTGTAGGTAAGGAAGATAAGATTAAAGAATGTCTTAACGGACAGCAGTATGATTCATCAAGAATAGAGATTGTTAATGCTGATGATGTAATTGAAACAGGTGAACCTCCTGTTATGGCTATAAGAAGAAAGAAAGAGTCATCTCTTGTTAAAGCAATGTATATGGTTAAGAATAAAGAAGCTGATGCATTCGTATCTGCCGGAAGCTCAGGAGCAATCCTTGTTGGTGGTCAGACTATAGTTGGAAGACTCCGCGGAGTTGACAGACCACCAATGGCAGCACTTATCCCTACTAAGGATGGTGTTTCACTGCTTGTTGACAGTGGTGCTAATGTGGATGCAAGAGCAACTATGCTTGTACAGTGGGCTGTTATGGGTTCTATATACATGGAGAATGTTGTTGGAATTAAGAATCCAAGAGTTGCAATTGTCAATGTCGGACTTGAGGAAGAAAAGGGTAATTCACTTGTCAAAGAAACATATCCAATGCTTAAAGAGTGTTCTAACATTAATTTTATAGGAAGTATTGAAGCAAGAGAGATTCCTAACAGCTATGCAGATATCATTGTATGCGATGCATTTGTTGGAAACTGTATCTTAAAGCTTTACGAAGGAGAAGCCAAGATGATACTTGGCAAGATTAAGGGCGTTATGATGTCATCATTAAAGACTAAGATTGGCGCACTTCTTATCAAGAAGTCATTAAAGACACAGCTTAAGTCAATGGATGCTTCAGAACACGGTGGCGCTCCTCTTATCGGTCTTAACGGTCTTGTTGTCAAGACTCATGGAAATGCTAAAGCTAAAGAGGTTAAGAATTCATTAATTCAGTGTGTAACATTTACAAAAATGAATATAAATGATAAAATTATTGAGGCGCTCGGTCAGATTCCAGAGCAGCATAATTAAAGATTGAAAGGATAGATATTATGGAATTCGAGAAGTTACAGAATATTATTGCAGATGTACTTAACATTGATAAATCAAAGATTACTCCAGAGACAACATTTGTTGATGATCTTGGAGCAGATTCATTAGATGTATTTCAGATTATCATGGGAATTGAAGATGAATTCGATATCCAGATTCCTGATGATGCAGCTGAATCAATTGTAACAGTTAATGATGCAGTTGTTCAGATTCAGAACGCAACTAATAAATAAACCATACAGATTGTGATGAAAACTAAGAGCATAAGGAGCAAATATTCTTGCATAATTTGTTCCTTATGCTCTTGTTTTCAAAAGTTCGCAGAAAGGTGTATTATGCATAATAAAAATTTATCTGTGTTTATGCAGACTATTGGTTATGATTTCAAAGATATAAGTCTGCTTGAAGTTGCTCTTACTCACAGTTCTTATGCCAATGAGCAGAAAAAAGTAAATTGCTGTGATAATGAAAGAATGGAATTTTTAGGTGATGCTGTTCTTGAGCTTTCATCAAGTGATTATATATATAAGAATCACTCTGAGATGGCTGAAGGAAAGATGACAAGACTTCGTGCCAGCATTGTATGTAAGCCTACACTTGCTTTATGTGCAAGAGCTATTAAGCTTGATACATTTATAAGACTCGGTAAAGGAGAAGAGCTCACCGGAGGAAGAAGCAGGGATTCTATCGTATCAGATGCCTGTGAAGCTGTTATAGGAGCCATCTATCTTGATGGTGGTTTTGCTAATGCAAAAGAATTTGTTAATAAGTTCATTCTTAATGACCTTGACAATAAGAAACTCTTTTTTGATAGCAAGACTATATTACAGGAAGTTATTCAGGGACTTGGAAAAGAAGTTGATTATGAATTCATCGGTGAAGAAGGTCCTGAACATAACAAACAATTCGTTGTAGCTGCTGTAGTTGACGGGCTTTTTAATATTAAAGGAACAGGCCACACTAAGAAATCAGCATCTCAGAATGCAGCATATGCTGCACTTATCGAGCTTAAGAATAAAGGCTACGATATCAACTCTGATAAGAAATAATAAGTGAGGGGTTATGTATTTAAAAAGTATAGAAGTACAGGGATTTAAGTCATTTGCTAATAAGATAGTATTTGATTTTCATAATGGTATTACAGGTATTGTAGGGCCTAATGGTTCAGGTAAAAGTAATGTCGCCGATGCTGTGCGCTGGGTTTTAGGCGAACAGAGTGCCAAGCAGCTTCGTGGTTCTAAGATGGAAGACGTTATATTTGCAGGAACTGAGAACAGAAAGCCGGTTGGTTTCGCATTTGTATCTATAACACTTGATAACAGCGACCATGCACTTCCGGTTGATTACGATGAAGTTACAGTATCAAGAAGAGTATACCGTTCAGGTGAGAGTGAATATCTTATCAATGGTAACTCATGCCGATTAAAAGATGTAACAGAAATGTTTTATGATACCGGTATTGGTAAGGAAGGATATTCTATTATCGGACAGGGACAGATTGATAAGATTCTTTCTGGAAAGCCTGATGAAAGGCGAGAGCTTTTTGATGAAGCCGCTGGAATTGTTAAGTTCAAGAGAAGAAAAGCTACTGCAATCAAGAAACTTGAAAATGAGCGGGCTAATCTTGTCCGTGTTAATGATATTTTATCAGAGCTTGAAAAACAGGTCGGACCATTACAGGTCCAGTCTGAAAAGGCCAAGGAATATCTTGACTATAAAGCTGATTTAAAGAAATATGATGTTAATGCATTTCTTTTGGAATCAGACAGGATAAGCAAAGATCTTGAAGAACTGACAGGAAAGATTGGCATTGCTGATAACGACCTTGCTAATTCAAGAGCTGAGTATGAGAGTACCAAGGCTGAATATGAAGAGGCAGAGGAACAGTTATCTAAGGTTAATTCTGACATTGAGAATGTTAATTCACTTTTATCAAACACTGAGCTTGAAAGCCAGAGACTTAACGGTGAGATTAATGTTATTACAGAGCAGATTAACAGATTCACTGATAATGAAAAGCATTACAGTGACAGAATTGCAGCTATTGATAAAGATAAAGCTGCAAAGCAGACCAATGTAGCTGATTTTAAGAAACAGCTCAATGAGCTTTCAACATCTGTAGAAGAGTTCGAGAATAATCTTAAAGCTAAACAGGATACTGCTGATTTTATAAAGCAGGATATTGACGGAGTGTCAGATCAGATTGAGAGCCGTCAGAACGATATATACGACAGACTTAATGCCAAGTCATCTATTAATGCTGAGAATCAGAAGTTCGCAACTATGCTTGAACAGCTTAATATAAGAAAAGCTGAGCTTAACAGCCGTCTTATTAAAGACAAGAGTGATGAAGCTGAACAGAATATTAAGATTAATGATATCAGTGCAAGATTAGAAACTGCACAGAAAAATGCTTTGGATATAGCTGAAAGAATTGCAGCTAATAATGATGAAGTTACAGCTATTAAGAATGAGAATGCTGACCTTAATGCACAGCATGATAAGATTGTACAGAATTATCACAGAGAGAAGTCAAGACTGGAATCTCTCGTTAACATTACTGAAAGATATGACGGGTATGGCAACAGTATCCGTAAGATTATGGAATTAAAGGACAGCAATCCGGGAATTCTTGGTGTTATTGCGGATATTGTCAAGGTTGAGAGAAAGTATGAAACAGCCATTGAGACAGCCTTAGGCGGAACAATCCAGAACATTGTTACTGATAAAGAATCTACAGCCAAGGAACTGATTGCATATCTTAAGCAGAATAAGCTTGGACGAGCTACATTTTTACCTCTTAATGCAATATCAGGAAGAAATACTCTTGAGAAAGAGCCATGTATTAAAGAAAATGGTGTTATCGGAATTGCAAGCAACCTTGTAAGAGTTTCTTTCGAATATGAGAACTTAGCTAAGTATCTTCTTGGAAGAATTCTTGTTGTTGATAATATTGATAATGCGCTACTTATTGCCAAGAAATACAAGTACAGCTTAAGGATTGTAACTCTTGAGGGTGAACAGCTCAATCCGGGCGGTTCAATGACCGGTGGTGCATTTAAGAATTCAAGTAATCTTCTTGGTAGAAGAAGAGAGATTGAAGAACTTAAGAAATCTGTGTCAGAACTCAGTAAATCATCAACTGAGCTTAAAACTAAGATTGCAGATAACAGAGCTAAGATAGCGTCTATAAGAGAGCTTATTGACGCAGATAACAAAGCTAACAGAGAGGTGTCTTTAGCTGTTAACACAGAGCAGATGAATCTTAATCAGGCAAAGCAGAAGTTATCTGAAATCAGAATTATATATGATAAAGATAAGGCTGAAACTACTGAGATTGACAGACAGATTAAGGAGATTGATGAGAATAAGAATCAGGTAAGCGGAAGCTTAAGTGCGCTTGATATACAGAATGAAAGCTCAAGAAAAGAAATTGAGAATCTTAACAAACAGCTTGAAGCAAAGAAGGCTGAACTTGATAAGGCTAATGATGATATTGAGAATCTTAAGATAAGATTCAGTTCGGTAGAGCAGAAGACAGCATTTATTCAGGAGAACATTACAAGAATCAATTCTGAAATTGCTGCTCTTGAATCAGAAGAAGCTGATATAAGACAGAGAAGAGAATCTTTATCATCAGAAGTTGAAGATAAGAATGCACAGATTGAAAAGTTAAGAAGTGATATTCATAAAGCTAAGAATCAGATAGAAGACTGCAATACTAAGATTACAGCTCTCCGCAAGGATAGAGATATTATTAATGCAAGCCATAAGACATTCTTTGATAAACGTGAAAAGATTAATGAACAGATTGTTCTTCTTGAAAAAGAAAGTATGCGTCTGCATAACCAGCAGGAAAAGTTAGAAGAAGAGAATGACTCTATAGTAGATTACATGTGGAATGAATATGAGCTTACATACAGCTATGCTGCTGAATTAAGAAGTGAAGAGCTTACTGATATATCTGATATTAAGAAGCAGATTAATATTCTCAAAGCTAATATTAAAAAGCTTGGTGTTGTTAATGTCAATGCTATTGAAGAATATAAGGAAGTAAGCGAACGATACAACTTCTTAAAGACACAGCATGATGATATGATTAAGGCTGAAGAGGCTCTTGTACTGGTTATTGATGAGCTTGATAATGGTATGAGAATTCAGTTTAAAGAGAAGTTTGAGGAAATTAAGGTTGAATTCGATAAGGTATTCAAGGAATTGTTCGGTGGTGGACGAGGAACAATAGAGCTAGTTGAAGGTGAAGATATTCTTGAGGCAGGAATTGTTATTATTTCACAGCCGCCAGGAAAGAAGCTTCAGAACATGATGCAGTTATCCGGTGGTGAAAAGGCACTTACTGCAATCGCACTTCTTTTTGCAATCCAGAACCTTAAACCTTCACCATTCTGTCTGCTTGATGAAATTGAGGCCGCACTTGATGATTCTAATGTAGGAAGATATGCTAATTATCTTCACAAGCTTACAAAGCATACACAGTTTATTGTTATCACTCACAGACGAGGAACAATGGCTGCAGCTGACAGACTGTATGGTATAACTATGCAGGAAAAGGGCGTATCTGCACTTGTTTCAGTAGATCTTATAGCTAATGACCTTGACAAGAAGAAGGAGTAAATATGGGATTTTTTAGTAAATTAAAAGAAGGTTTAACCAAGACCAGAGATAATATTGTTTCCGGAATTGATTCTGTTTTCTCAGGATTTTCGTCAATTGATGACGATTTCTATGATGAGCTTGAAGAAACCCTTATTATGGGTGATATAGGTGTTGTTGCAACTGAAGAGATTCTTGACGACCTTAAGAATAAGGTTAAAGAGAATAAGATTAAGAATCCTGCTGACTGCAAGCAGCTTCTTATTGACAGTATTAAGGAAAAGATGAATCTCGGCGAGAATGCATATGAATTTGAGAACCGCCAATCCATTGTTATGCTTATCGGCGTTAATGGTGTAGGAAAAACTACATCTGTAGGCAAGCTTGCCGGTCTTCTTAAAGCACAGAACAAGAAGGTTATTATGGCTGCAGCCGATACTTTCAGAGCTGCGGCTATAGAGCAGCTTACAGAATGGTCTAACAGAACTGGTGCTGATATTATTGCACAGAGTGAGGGTTCTGATCCAGCTGCCGTTATATATGATTCAATCGCTGCATGTAAAGCAAGAAAGGCAGATGTTCTTTTATGTGATACAGCTGGACGTCTTCAGAATAAGAAGAATCTTATGGAAGAGCTTCGTAAGATTGACAGAGTTATAGAAAGAGAGTATTCTGATGCATACAGGGAAAATCTTATCGTTCTTGACGCAACAACTGGTCAGAACGCCCTTTCTCAGCTTAGAGAGTTTAATGATGTAACTAATATCACAGGTATTATTCTTACTAAGATGGATGGAACTGCCAAAGGGGGAATTGCCGTTGCTATACAGGCAGAATTTGGTATTCCTGTTAAATATATTGGAGTTGGTGAGAAAGTCGAAGATTTACAGAAGTTTGATTCAGACACATTTGTTAATGCATTATTCGATGTAGATAACGGCTCTGATGAAGATTGATAAGTTAATAAATTAAGATGGGAGATTAAGGGTAATGGAAGAATTAACATTGAAAAGTTTCGAAGAAGCTGCTGAGAAGGTTAAGGAAGCGACACTTCCTACTAATCTGGTATACAGTGAGTATTTCAGCAACCAGACTGGGAACAGAGTATATCTTAAGCCAGAGAATATGCAGTACACAGGTGCTTTCAAGGTAAGAGGTGCATATTACAAGATTAGTACTATGTCAGAAGAAGCAAGACAGAAGGGACTTATTACAGCTTCTGCCGGAAACCATGCACAGGGTGTTGCATTTGCAGCCAAGAAATATGGTGTTAAGGCAACAGTTGTTATGCCAACAACAACACCACTTATCAAGGTAAACAGAACTAAAGGATATGGCGCAGAGGTTATCCTTTACGGTAATGTATATGATGAAGCATGTGAGTATGCAATGAAGCTTGCTGAGGAAAAAGGTCTTACATTTGTTCATCCATTTGATGATTTAGATGTTGCAACAGGTCAGGGTTCTATCGCAATGGAGATTATTAAAGAGCTTCCAACTGTTGATTATATTCTTGTTCCTATCGGTGGCGGCGGACTTGCAACAGGTGTATCTACACTTGCAAAGCTTCTTAATCCAAATATTAAAGTAATTGGTGTAGAACCGGCAGAAGCTGCGTGTATGAAAGCTTCACTTAGTGCAGGAAAAGTTGTTACATTAGACAGTGCTAATACTATTGCAGATGGTACAGCGGTTCAGACACCGGGTACCAAGATCTTTCCATATATCCAGAAGAATCTGGATGATATTATTACAGTACCGGATGAAGATCTGGTCGTTGCGTTTCTTGACATGGTAGAAAACCACAAGATGATCGTTGAGAACTCCGGTCTTCTGACTGTGGCTGCATTAAAGCATCTGGATGTCAAGGGCAAAAAGATTGTTTCGATCTTAAGCGGCGGAAATATGGACGTCATCACCATGTCTTCCGTGATCCAGAACGGACTGATCCAGAGAGACCGTATCTTTACTGTATCTGTTCTTCTGCCGGATAAACCAGGCGAGCTGGTACGCGTTTCCCAGGTGATTGCAAACGAGAACGGAAACGTCATCAAACTGGACCACAACCAGTTCTTCACAACGAACAGAAGTGCTGCAGTAGAGCTCCGCATCACAATGGAGGCATTCGGCACCGATCACAAGAACCGTATCGTCAAAGCACTGGAAGAGGCTGGCTATACACCGAAGATTGTAAGACCGAACCTGTAAAAACAGA
>ENA-OOZA01001116-OOZA01001116.1-human-gut-metagenome-genome-assembly--contig:-NODE-1116-length-14343-cov-4.352814_pt1 | contig 14343 bp, 7 predicted proteins | sample MGYA00241703_ERZ501378 | MGnify/ENA primary metagenome ERZ501378 (study PRJEB25962, sample SAMEA2042916) | human gut metagenome | biome: human gut; feature: human-associated habitat; material: faeces...
TTCCGGCATAGTATCGCTGGATAAGCATTTGCTTCAATATATCCTTTGGCGCATCCAGGCTTTTCATTATTTCCTCATTTATAATCAGTTGTATTTCTTCCGGAGGAAGTGAACCTTGGGTGTGGTTGGTCAGGTGATAGAGTAAATGTTTATGTGTATAACTGTTCTGTTGTACGGTGTATTTTTCGGACATCCGCTTTATCATGTCCACTTTTTGTTCATAATAGGGATATATGAATCGGTTATTGATAATGATATTCAAGATATTGGCATCAGGATGATTGAGCAGTGACTTGTCCAGCCGGTTCTCGAAGAAATCCCTTGCGACTCCTCCTTCTTCCGGAGTCTTTACCTTATTGAACATTTCGGAGACAACGTAGGGCGAATGATTCAAAATCTGTTGTTCTTCCGGAGTAATACAATCGGGAGTTTCTCCGAACAGTGCCTGATACGCCTCTTCATAATTTGATATTTTCAGAATGAATTGTACGATTGTTCTTATATTTCGAGATTCATCGCCGTTTTGGGGACGATGTCTCTTCATATGTGCCTTGATTTCCTTTAGGGTCATGCGTTGGTATAGGATACCTTGTGTGTGCTGGCTCGGGTAATCCAGTAAAGACTGGTCTGCTTCCAGTAAATGGTATTTATGGAACAGTTCCTCGCATTCCTTAATCCCTCTATAAGTGGAGGTCGTATCCAATAAGTCGTTCAGGTAGATTTCACCCACTTTCAGTTTGGTCTTGTTTTCTTCTTCTTGCTGCTCCAACCTTTCCATAAAAGTGTTGAAGATTCCTTTGGCTTGCTCAAAATTTTTAGCCTTTTGGAGCATAAAGTTCAATGAGTAGCCATCACAGTTATTCCCCATACGGTTCCATAAATCATAGGCATAAGAGGACGGTATGTTTTCGAGTGCTCCATTCAACACTTCGGTCTTGTTCAGGAACATACTGGTATCCTCTTTTTTGTCGACAGACAGTTCTGTCAGTTCGTTGAAGAATGCAACCAGCTCTTCCGGCTGGCTGAATCTTTTGAAAACTTCCAGCCAGGTGTAGGGAGCAATAAAGTTGAAGAAAAAGACTGCATCGTCGTGGGGAACTACCCCTTTATCATTCTTCTGCAAGAAGTTCTTGATGTCGTGTATGTCAGCCAGAGTCTGTGCTTTATGCATAAGCTGCCTGGCGAAATTACGTATTCTTTTCTCTTTCAGTTCTGTCAGATAAGTCTCATTGTTGCTTTCCTGCCCATGGGCGCTCTCTGCAGAATCGGAGAAGAAATCATCTATGTCGTCATCATCGGCACTTGGGGAAGCTTCGTATATAAAGGAAGCGTTGAGGTATATTTCTTTGGCTTCGTCCATGTCGAGGAACCGTACCAATTCTGTCTGAAATTCAATATACGAGTTTTCTATATACTTGTCTTGCATTTGCCCTTGTTCATTGAGCAAATCCTTGTGTACAATGTCCTTATCTTGTTGTGTCTGCAGTCTGGGCAAAAGCCACCGCAGCACATTCAGCTCTCTCCTATTATATTTTTTTGTTAATTTCCAAATATGGATGGCCTCTGCATTGGTAGGAGCAAAATTGGCTATATTGCCAATATAGGCGTCCACCCAATCAATGGAAACGCCTTCCGGGTTTGTTCCCAGTTCCTTACTTGTATATAGCGTTTGTTCGTTTTTATAAATGCGGCTTACAACATCATTGATGATATACTGTTGGAGTTCGGGGGCATTTACCGAACAGTTTTTCACCCGATGCAGGATCTTGGTTGTATTTTTGAAAAAGTTCGGTCTGTCTTTGTAGTAGATATAGCGGAATATGCCCTTTATGGCTTTCTTTTCAGTTGCCAGTAGGTCATCGGACGGTTCACTGCTATAGTACTGGAAAACCTGGGTTACTATGATGTCTTCAACTTCAAATGTGTCCTTTTCAATGTCCTGATAATAAATCAAATCATCTACTTTGCCTGCCAATTCACAGATGGTGCTTCTGTCGGCCTTTTCGTAACTGTTCTCATAGGTGAATTTGAGGAAATCGAGCAATAGGTCTATTTTATTGCGGCTTCTCTTTTTCCACATCCACAAACATTTTATGGCGTGGCAGAGTTGTCGAAGCATGGATTTCTGCAGGTTGCTTAAATTGCTGTTCTGGAACTGGTTGTTATATCTGGTCTTGATTCTGTCTATGTCGAAAAACAAGGAACCGATAGTCATGCCGGCTTCGGGTCGGAGTTTAAGATAGCCGTATGTCCTAAGCTCGCGGGCATATTCATTTATTTTTTTGAAGGATAAAGGTTTGATGCCCACTTCGACTATGGCCGGAGGAACCATTTCATTGAAAGTAAGCATGGATTTCACTTCCTTGAAGCTATAGCTTGTAGTGGCAATAACCTTGAAGTCCGGATTGCCGATGTGAAGGATTTCCGATAACTTGCGAAGTAATTCTCTGTCAATGGGTATCGGCTTTTCATTCTCTTCTTTCCAAAACAACAGCTGCAAATCGTCCAGTAGAAGAATCTTTTTGCCATGCTGGAATTGGGATACAGAAAGCCGTTCTAACTGTTCTTTGGTCGTATCGGCATTCAAAATGACCACATAATATTCCTGAGGGAGCTTTTTCAGCATTCGGCAAACGGCAATAGTCTTTCCCGAAGTGGATTGACCGGTGACGATGATTGTCTTGTTTGTGCTGTCAAACTCCTCTTTAAGTTTGTTGTCTACTTCCGGACGGATAAAATAGTAGTCCAGGTTGCCTCTGCGACGGTTGGCTTGGCTGTTGGGAATAATTTTATCATACTCCATCTTATGGCAAGAGATTGCGCAAAAGGGATTATTGAGAAAACTTTCACGATCCTTGACCAACGCGTCCCTTAGCTGCTCCAGCGTATTGCACTGCTTCTCATACCGCTCGATAACGGTATCGTCGTCCAGGTGCTTTTGCATGTATTCCGCATAGAAGTCTTTCCATAAAGTAGTGTTTGTCCAGTCTTCCTGGGTGTATTCCAATGTCGGATTCTGATAGAAATAGATATGTTTGTTGGATGCATTTTCGATGGCAACATTAAACTCTCCGATGGTCTTGGAGCGTATCCAGTTTCCGGCGAAGAAGATGATGACGTCACATTGCCTTATCTCTGAATTTATGATTTCCTGCGTATCGCCTTTAGCTAAATCGTTGTCTCCATTTTTTTCGTGCCGGTGCACTACAATATTGAGTTCGCTGTTGTTTCTTTCCGTCAGGACTTTTTCCATTAAATCCCTTTCTTTCTGAAAACTCAGCGAAGAGGCTATAAATACATGGTATGTTTTCATAATATAGTGTTGGTTACTTCCTATGTGTTGTTGTTTACGACTAGCGGAATGCCGGCTGTGATACATCTGTCATACGCTTTTGAGCTTTCCTTCAATTCATCATACGGACGTATATCGGGATGCACAAAGCGTTTCTTTTTGAAGATGTCTCCCATTTCCTTGCTGCCATAGATTATCGGCGGTGGGTTTACGGAAGCCAAGCAGCAGCTTCTCCATGTTCCAACGGTTATGTTCGACTTCGGCAAGCAATGTTATCTGGTCGTTGTCCAGTTTCACGTAACCATCCGTAATGCCTATGGAGCGTAGCTTGGGACTAATGGAATATGCACTGTACAAATTGGACCACTGAAGGGATACGGACAGTTTGTTCCATGAGTCTTTCAGCTCATTGTCAGGTGGGCATGATTGAGGCACATTTCCATATTTATTCTTGAAATCGTATATATAATTGATGATTTGTCCCTCCCTCCGGCTTTTTTTGTCCAAGTCGTAACAGTTGTCCAGCATTCCAAAAGGAAAAACATGGGAATATTTATGAATCGCTTCATCTTTCTTTTTACTGTTAAGCATATTGAGCAGTGCACTGGAGGTTTCCTGACGGACAAAAACTGGGATGTTTTCATCATATACATCGTCCGGCAGATATAATCCCATTGCCATGCTTTGAGGAGGATAATTGAGACAGACGGCAATCGTCAATACCTGGCTTGAGTCATGTACCCATTCTTTAATTAGGTTCTGGATGGCAGGAGTTTCCGCACGGCCTTTGATAAATTCGAATTCCACATCCAGAAAGTCTGCATCTTTTCCTTTAAAACGGGTGGGAAGGACAAATCTCTCGTGCCTTTCGTCCTTGCTCATGTCGTAATAATGGGTAGACGATATCTCGAAATAATGGCGGTATCGTCCACAAAAGAAATTCATTTCCCGGTCGGCATTTTCATCAATGAAGGTAATGACACTTTTTATGTTCTTGTCCCGGCAGAAGTTTGGAAAATGCAACAGATGGGCAGCTTCCACTCCTATTGCCACTCCCATACGGCTCATACCGATGATAACAAGATGAACATGTTTTTCGCTTTCGTAGGTTATTGCCTCACGGTCGAGAGGAGGATATTCAATGCAGTTCTCCCCTTTTCCGTATTGCCGGCTTACCAATATCTTTTTGGCCCAGCCCTCGTAGAAGTTAAAGGGATGGAATTCTATATATTTTCTCCATTCGGCAGACAAATCGGTCAGTTGGAAAGCGGCAAAAGTAGTCTGATATTCGAAAAGAACGGTGAATGGTATGAGGGAACATTTATTGCATCGTTTATGAATGTCAACTATCTTTTTCAGGCAGTCTATGTTCAGTGAGTCATGGTCATGTTCGTTCCTCTCTCCGATAAGGAATACTTCGCGCGCTTTGGTAGTATAGAGTTTTTCCAACTCCTCGATAGAGTCGCGCCGGGCACGCAGCACCACAATTCTTTTTTCATTTTTGGCATCCAGTTCCGTATGGATTTTGCTACGGATTTCTTGTGCCGGTTGGGTACTCTGAATCAGAATATGGCAATTCCCATAATGTGTGTCATCGCAAATTTGCTGGATAAGAGTGGGGACCATGTTGTCAAAACCGATAATGACGATGTGGTTTTGCAAAGGGTAAACGATATCGCCTTCACGATATCGCTCAACTCTGCGTTCCAGCATATTGGAGATTACGGATATCAATAATCCGCAGAACAAAATTAATCCCAGCACTACGACCAATAGAGAGAACCAACGCAGATAAGGTGGTACTTCCACAATATTCCCCGGATCAATGAACAGACAAATCAACTGAAGCAAACGCCCCATAGGTACGTCTTTATCAATACCGGTCCATTCTTCAAGAGACGGCTCAGGAAAGATAAATGCAAAACTTACCAGATATATCAATAAGAAAACAGTTACTATGACTCCGAAAAGCCAAGCAAGCTGCCTCCATCCTTTTCCGGAAAAAGAGCGGTCAAAATGAAGGGCAAAAAGTCTTGTTAGCAGATTCATATTTGTTTTGTCATTAGGCAGTTTCCTTTTTTTCAGTTTCTTGTTTCAATTCTTTTCTGATATTCTCTTTCAGTTTATTGATTTCTTTCTCATCGTTATTGATAATCTCCCGTTTTTCTTTTTCCTGATACAAGGATGCAAGAATGTTTCTTTCTTGTTCCAGATTCAATGAGAATACATCTATTAATCTCTTGATACATAGAAAAAAACAGATGCATACGCTAAGGGAAATGATGGCATGGAGTGTCATCAGGTAGGTCATTCCACGCGATGGAAAGAATTGAATAAGGTTTTGGAATGTAGTGCATGTCACAATCAATGCTGCAACCAGAAAGAGAATGATAAAGGCAGGAATCACGAATTTCCACCAGTGCCGGATAGGATAATACTTGTTCTCACTCGTCCTCATAGTACTATAATAGATATTGGATTATTATTTCTTCTGTATGTCGAATCCCAGTTTCATAATCAGTTTCAGTGTCTGTATGGCTGTTTGCCGGTCGTATTCTCGTTCTGAGTCCGGTAACTCTTCGTATGGTACAAGTCCGGGATGTGTCTTTAATTCATCATTGCGTGTCTCTCCGTATTTCCATCCTTCTTTCACTCTTCCCAAAGCCCATACTTCATGCACATTGCGTGCCATGGCTTCTGTGAGTTCCGTCAAATTATCCGGTAAAGTGATATTTTCTGCGTTCAAAGGGGACGGTGTGTATGTTTTCATTTTCTGTTATTTAAAATGTGGAAGTAAAAAGTTTATTGGTAGCAATATTAGGCATTTCGGACGACAGAAACAAAAAAAAGGAAAGCTATTTCCAAAAAAACATGCAGATTACAATGGAAAAAACATTGCAACCTGCATATAAATCGGGAGAAGCGTGAATTATAAGTTAGCTTCCGTCACTACCTGCCCGTCAAACAGATTGATGATACGTCCGGCAAATCCGGCATCATGTTGTGAGTGTGTCACCATGACAATCGTAGTGCCTTCCTTATTCAGTTCATTCAGTAGTTCCATTACCTCTTTTCCGTTCTTTGAATCGAGGTTACCGGTAGGCTCATCGGCAAGTATCAGTTTAGGGTTTGATACGACTGCACGGGCGATTGCCACGCGTTGCTGTTGTCCGCCGGACAATTGTTGCGGGAAGTGCTTGCTGCGGTGCATGATTGCCATACGCTCCATAGCGGTTTCCACCCGGCGCTTGCGTTCGGTGGCAGGAATGCCCATGTAGAGTAGCGGCAGTTCGATGTTTTCGTATACATTCAGCTCATCAATCAGGTTGAAACTTTGGAATACAAAGCCGATGACTCCTTTACGCAAGTTGGTACGTTGGGCTTCTGTATATTTGGATACTTCCGTCCCATTCAAGTAATATTCTCCGGATGTAGGATTGTCCAACAGACCGAGGATATTCAGTAAAGTGGATTTTCCGCAGCCTGAAGGTCCCATGATAGCAACAAACTCCCCTTCTTTCACTTCAATGTTTACGTCGTTCAAAGCCAGAGTCTGTACTTCCTCGGTCTTGAAAATCTTCTGTAAGTTTACTGTCTTAATCATAATGCTTTGTTTTTATGGGTTATAAATATATTATTTCTTACTCGGATTTGATGCAGTCAATCGGATTTGTTTTGTTCAGCAAATAACTTTGCAGACACACTGTGACGGCAGATATTATCCAGACAATACATAGTGGCAATAGAAAGTCCATAACGGTGAAGGGGGCTTTATAGGCAAACTGTTCATGCCAATGGTGCATGAGCCAATAGACAATGGGGACAGCTAGAATATATGCAAGCAGAATTTGCAGGCAGAATGGTTTATTCAGCAACAGCACGATTTGTCGGGATGTTGCTCCATGAATCTTGCGAATGCTGATTTCGCGGATACGCTGGCGAGTGGCATACCATGAAATGCCGAATAAGCCGAAGCAGGTCAATATCAAGCCAATCAGAGAATAGGCGATAAGGAGTTTGGAGAGAGACAAGACTTTACCATTGCGTTTCATAAAGTCTTGGTGCATGTCTGTGTATTGAAATATCTCCCCTTCATTCATCTTTTCCCATATTTGGGCTATTTGATGTAGTGTTTCTTGTTTATTGCTTTCAATCAGCTTAATCTGCAGATAGTTGGCACCCGACATTCTCTCTGTAGGTGGAAGGTAAAGTATGACCGGGGTAATTTCATTTTCCAATGAACTGAACGGGAAGTCCTCTAATACACCGCCGATGATGTATAAAGAATCGGCAGACTGGTCAAATTCTTTCAAAGGTTTTCCAATGGCATTTATTCCTGCTGGAATCAGCATTCTGACATAGCTTTCGTTGACCAGTGCAGGATAGGCATATTGTTTTTGCAGTTGTTCGGGAGCGTTGCCGGACAAGAGTTTGAACCCCATCGTTTTTACCAGATTGGCATCACTATACAGCATTAATAGGTAGGAACTTTTTTCCGTACCGTCGGCTTGTTTGATGGATAGCTCACGTATCCATGAATTCAATATGGAGCCTTGTGACAGGGCGATGGACTCTATTCCTTGTACATGTTTCTCCAGCTCTTCTTTAAGTATTGTAGCCGGTGCGGCATTGAAATCTCCTATTTCAATCCGATTTTCGTAACAGTAGGCCCGTTCCTTGATGAGATTGATTTGTTCATTGGCAACGAGAGTAGCGAATATCAGCCCTATAGAAATGGAAAACTGAAGAATGACCAGCAAAGCTATGAAACGTTGTTTCTTTTTACCTCCGTAAAGTGTCTTGTATTCGCTGAATGAGAGTTGTGAAAGTCTATGGCTGATATACCAGGCAGGGACAATGGACATAACTAGTACAAAGAGCACTAACAAGGGTAGCATCTGTAGGCTGAAAAAGAAATGTACGTTTAAATGGGATGCAAATAATCCATTGAAAAAAGACAGACAGTCGTTGATGATGAGTAAAGATAATCCGAATGCCAGCAGCACAGTGAGGAATGCATCACCAAACAGTTGGATGCGGATATCCTTCAAGCTGCTTCCCATCAGTTTCTCCACATGTATCATTTTGAGCTGTTGCAATACACGGCTCAGGCTCATGTTGGTATAGTTGCAGCAGGCTATGATAAGTACCAACAAGGCGGCAGCAAGGCTGATATACAATAATTGCACATTACTTTGATTGATATACGGCAGAGGTTGTTGTGTATCGTAGTCCGGTGTAGTAAAGTAGATGTCGGACAGAGGGTCGACGTAATATTGTGTCTTTTCCGGAATCAAAGTGGGAATCTTGTCGTGGTTGATTTTTTCGGTAAACTGTTGGGCATCGGTATTTGGAATTAGTTTCAGAAACGTCATTCCACCCCAAAAGTCTTTGTTATTCCCGGTAATCATGTCGAATTGGAGCAATGATTGTGACCGTGACTTTAATATGGCTGCCACTTCATAACTTTGGGTATCAGTCATGGTTTTTATTTCCAGCAATTCTCCTAATGGATTTTTATCTCCAAACAGTTTATGTGCAAAAGCTTCACTGAGTGCTACTTTGCCCGGTTGTTCCAATACTTGCTTTAAACTACCGGCAATGGGATGATAGTGGAAGAAATGTTGCAAAGTAGTATCGGCAGATATAAAGGTTATATCGTGGTAAATCTCCCCTCCATATTTACAATATTGTGGAACCAGAGAATTGATACGCAGGTAGTCTTCCACTTCTGCATATTTTTCTTTCAGCATAGGGGGAATATTGGCATCAGCATAGGCCACCTTGCTTCCGTCCTGCATCGGATTATCCTGACGCAGACAGAAAATACGGTTCTTGTCCCGATTGCCACTCTCTATATTGTAATCATGTACATAATAGGTGAACAGCAAGTTTGTACATGCTAGCCCTATAGCCAGACTGACTATAGAAATGAAGAAGAAAACTTTGTTTCTCCACCAACTGCGGGTAATTATTTTTAGGATTGTAAGTATGGTCATAATCTTTAGGTAAATATATTTTCTTATTCGTTTTTAATGACTTCTGCCGGATTTGTCCTTGCTATTTTCAGAATACGGAAAATAATAGTCAGAGTAGTAATGACAGCTACGATTATGAAGATTGAAATCCAAAATAGCGGGCCGTCATTAAAGAATACGATATACATGTTTTTCCATAACTGCAGTATGGCATAACATAAAGGAAATGCCATTGTTGCCGAGAGTACAAGCTGATAAATATACGTACGGGCAAACAATATGATAATCTGTTTCAATCCTGCACCATTTACTTTACGGATTGCCACTTCCTTTTGTCTGCGTTCCGTATCCAGTGTGATTGCCGAATAGACGCCTAATAAAGTGATTATAAGGCTGACAAATGAGAAGAATAAGATTATCCCTTTCATGTTGTTCTCGATGGCTTGCGCTTGGTGAATGTCTTCCTGCAAGGTCGAAATGTGTAATTGTATACTCGGTGGAAGATTCTCTTCCAGCATTTTCTTAACGAAAGCCTCTACTTCTTCTGCTTTTCCGGGTACACACTTCAAATAGCAATGACCTACATAATATTTGAAATCACAAGGCAGAAAGACGAAGCCCTGGCTCTGATTGTAAGTGTCGGCTACAAAATCGGAACAAATGCCGCATACCGTGTAGCTATCTTGATAATTGTACAAGGTGGTTCCCAGTAAATCCTTCTTTATACGTTCTACCAATTTACGGTCTGCTACCATGTCACTATTTGTCTTCAGGACATGCCCGGAGAGAATGGGGATATTCATAAACTCGAAAAAGTTATTAGGAACATTCATTATATTGACTTCAAGGCTACTTTCCCGGTTATCTTTTTCTGTCTGCATGCTTGTTCCCGAAATACCTTTCAGATAATTAATATCTGTCAGCATTTTATCTTTTATATCCGGATGTTGACTGATGCGCTCTATGAGAGCAAGCTTTTCGTCATTTTTCATAAAACGGTAATCCATAGGAATACTGATGATTTCGGACTTTTCTTTTTCTGTCAGTGTGTTGAACAGTGTGGAACCGGTCTTGTTAGCCTGCAAATATAAAGCGACTGTAAAGACTATGAATAACCAACAGATGAAAAATTGGATACCCAAAAGACAATTTCGTATCTTCTGTTTGTGGCGTTTGGATTTGTTCTTGTAAATACTTGACTGGATGGAGGCATGCTTCATCCTCCATACGGTAAACAAGCAGAGTAATAAGCATAGTAAAATAACGCCTGCCATATATTCTATTGTCTGTATCAATAATAGGTCCCGTTCAATGACTAATGTGAAATCAAATAAAGAGAATGAAAGGTAAGGGGTAAATATTTCTATCAGACAGAAAGTCAATAAGAAGGCTATGAACGAAATGATAATGGCTTGGGTAAAAAGTAACCAAAATAGTTTGTTGCCATTACTTCCATTCACTTTACGAATGCCGAACTCGTGCGAACGGTTCAGATAACTCCCCGTCAAAAAATGAAAAAAGTTGAGTAGACCAGTCAGTAGAATCAAAAGGCCGACAATGAATGTGATTCCGGCAAAGTAAGGGGCAACGGATTTCTCCCGAAAAAGTTTTCCGAAATTCGAGGCTGATACGGTATTTTTCTCATTGAATATTGTGTGCTTCAAGTCCATTGCACGGAAACTGGCTTCAAGTTGCGCGGATGTTTTGCCCGGACGAAGAAGAGCAAAAGTAAGTCCACCGGTCATACTGTCTCGTCCATCGAATTGTATAAGTCCTTCGCTGTCGTTCAAGATTAACATATCAATCTTTTGGAGAAAGCTAAGGCTGGTATTCAATGGAATATCTTCTATTATCGCTTGTATGGTATAGATGGTACCTCCTGTTCGTGGTGTGGTATCAGGTGAAGAGAAAAGCCGTTGTGCTAAGGTCATTCGCTTTCCTATCGGATTCTCTCCGAGACCAAATATTTTGTGTGCCAGAGAGCGTGTCAGTATCACGGCATTGGGAGTTTGCGATGCTACAGCCCATGAACCTTGTAATACTTCCGGGGTGAACACGCTATGGTAGGCTGTATCTACTTCCATAGCATATAAATCTTCGTAAGGCAGTTCTTCCTTGTCGATAGTTTCCACATTGTAGCTACGTGGGCGGGGATAGGCAACAAAAGTAAATGCTTCTACTTCTTGGAATTGCAATTGGCGCAGACTCTCAAACAACGTAGCGGGAGTTCCGGAATAAGGTTCTTCTGCTGGAGTGTATAGGTTTATGTCTGCAATGCGTTCCCAGTGGGTAAAGCACTTGTCGGTAGAATTTATATAGCGGCTGCAATATAGGCAGATACTAAAACAAAGTATACCTACCGACAGTCCGATGATAGAGATGATATTCTGTGCCTTGTACTTTAATAGGTTTCTGAATGCTGTTTTAATATAATGTCTTATCATAATAGTATCATTATTGTATTATTCGCTTTTGATTACTTCCGCCGGATTCTGTCGTGCAGCCTTTTTTACTTGATAAACCAATGTTAATATGGAAATTAATGATATGATGATTGCTGCAATAATGAACAACCAGCTGCTGATGTTGGCTTTGTAGGCAAAATCTTTCAGATAAATGGTTATTCCCCAATAAGATATAGAAATGGCAATCAAAAATGACATTGCTAATATGATAATGTATTTTTTGAGTAATAACAATAAAATTTCCTTATGTGTAGCGCCATGTACTTTTCGTATAGCTATTTCCCGGTATCTTTGTTGTATGTCAAATAAGGACAATCCAAACAAAGCTATTGAGGATATTAGAATGGCCATAAAGGCGAAAAAGGAATAGGTGATGGTTATTTGCTTGTCTGACTTATAGAGATTCTCAACTTCCTGTTTTGCAAAAGTATAATTGAAGGCTCCATCAGCATTGTCGTTGTGTAGGTTTTCCAGGAAGGCAACGGCATCTTTTTGATGTCCTGGAGCAATTTTAGCTTGCAAAGGAATTTGTGAAAGATATGTTTCACCGTATATAAAAGCTATAGGAAGAACCGGTTGGGATAAATGTCCGCAATAAAAATCTTCGACGATACCTATAATCTGATAAGGGTTCAAATCCCTACGCGGCCATAAAGGTTGTTGGGGTTCCAGCCGGGCATTGATTGCGCTTTCGAGTCCGAAGAGTTGCATGGCTTTTTGATTGAGAATCAGTTTGGCTTCACCTTCATGGTCGATGTCGGCATCCCATAAACGTCCCTGGGATAAACGGAAGCCATGAAATCTTATTTCTTCTTCTGTAATGGGAATGCAATACAATTGTTTGAAATTGGTTTCTCCGAACTTGCGGAAAAGTACCGGAGATTCGGTGAAATATTCATAGGGGGATAAAGAGTAATTCCATGCCGTGAATAAAGGAGAGGCATTCATTGCAGTGGATATATTTTCTTTGGAGGCTTTGCGCAAGGAGGTCTGTTTCAGATATTCTGCTTCAGTGGTAGGCTGTTTGCGTTCATAGCGTTCAAAATGGACTTTAACGATAGAATCTGTGTCATAGCCTAAATCTATGTGAGTCATTTCATACAGTTGTTTGGCGAAGAACATGGAAACAACTATTAGAATGAATGCCACGATATACTGAATACTCAGATAGAGGTTTCTTACAACAGACGATTTTTCACCACTGCCTATTTTCCGTAATGAATGGATAGGCGTGTTGTATTTGAATTTAAAAAACGGATAGATTGAAGCTGTCAATGGCAGTAAAATCAGGATAGCTATGGTTATTCCTATGTCAAATATACCATTAGGCTGTTGAATGACATCAAAATATTTATTTAAGGGAAAGGCAGAAATCTCGACAAGGAACCAGGCTATAAACAATGATACAAGTGTCAGACATAAATTCTCGATATATAGTTGGGAGAATAGCTGTGCTGAATTGTTTCCAAAAACCTTCTTTAGTCCGAATTCTTTGCTTCGTTTCAATAATACAACCGTATAAAGACTCATAAAATTGAAGATGCCTACAATTAAAATTAGTACAGCAACAAGTGCCAATAGATGTAGCTGTGGTAAATTCCCCCTTTGCAGCATGTCCTGCCAAACATCAATGGCTGGATGAAAATACACTTCACGCATGGGAAGCAGTTGATACCTGAATTCAACATCCGCAGCACGTGGAGATTGCCGGAACGCTGCATGCCGTGCATTTATCTTCGTAAAGGAAGCCCCTTTATGAATTAATGCCATTTTCATCGGGAAACGGAACTCCCAATCCTTCTGCAATGTTTCAGGAACAAGCAAGTCGAAATGAAGCGAGCGTTTCCCTCTGTCTTTGCCGATAACTCCGGTCACCGTAAGAGGGTCACCGGTAGAGTATTCAATGGTTTTGCCGATAGAATTTATGTTCCCGAATAGTTTCTCACTCAGCTCTTCTGTGATAAAGGCGGTTTGTGGAGACGCCGCCCATGATTCGGCTTTTCCATATTTCATGGGAAAATCAGTCACTATTAGAAACAAGCTGTCTGCTACAATCGTTTCTACATCAATATGTTTTTCTTCCTTTATGATATAGTCTTTATTGAACCATACGAAAGTGGACATCGCTTCTATGTCTGCATCTTCGAGGGGACCTCCGATAACTGCCGTTTTATTGTTGTCATCTTTGTATTCCTGCACCATGATGCCTATCCGGTCTTTGTTGGGACTATAACAATCTACATCATTTTCCTGCTTCACGTAGCGGGAGATTATGATGACACATGCCAGACTTAAAGCCAATCCTAATATATTGATGGCTGTATATATCTTGAAACGATATAATGTCCTTATAGATAACTGTACCAACTTCATATCTTAATTTTATTTTATTCCGCTTTGATTACTTCTGCCGGATTTATCTTCGCAGCCTTGTGTATTTGCCAAAATAATGTTCCCAGTGAGATGAAAGCCACTATCAGTAACGATATAACATATATTCCTATACCCACGGATGCCTTCACTGCGAAATCTTGTGTATATAGGTATATGATATCACTGCTGTCCAAAGAAAATATCTTAGACATGATTTAAATTAATCGTTTACAAT
>ENA-OOZA01001121-OOZA01001121.1-human-gut-metagenome-genome-assembly--contig:-NODE-1121-length-14313-cov-2.399986_pt1 | contig 14313 bp, 10 predicted proteins | sample MGYA00241703_ERZ501378 | MGnify/ENA primary metagenome ERZ501378 (study PRJEB25962, sample SAMEA2042916) | human gut metagenome | biome: human gut; feature: human-associated habitat; material: faeces...
GTCTCAGCTCCCCCTCGCCACGAACACTGATAATTCTGCCACATTCTCCAGTCTTTAATTTGTCCAGTGTCATATCGTCACCTCATCATAAGTACAATTTATATGGTAATACAGCTGTCTGTATTATCCACTGGTATAAATGTAACACACTTCAAGTTGTTTGACAATAACTGATTAATCTGATAAGTTTTATATAAATAACATTAATTTATGAGTTATTTATCATTAACATTTTTATTTTTTCTCATTTTAATTTAATTTAAATTTAACAGACAAGAAACTGTATCTTTTCAGCAAACATCTTCTAACATATTCTCCTCACTAAAAAAGCACAAACGACATATTACCTGTCGTCTGTGCTCTCTTATTACTTTGAATTTGTTTCAAAAAATTCTTACTCACCAATCAGCCAGTTATACATCTCTTCATACTGACGTGCGGAATTATTCCAGGAGAAATCTGCTGCCATTGCACGATCTACCAGTTTATTCCATTCACGCTTCTTATCATAATATACACTCTCTGCATAACGGATCGTAGCAAGCATTTCATGTGCATTGTAATTCACGAAGGAAAATCCTGTTCCTGTTCCCTCAAATTCATTATATGGTTCAACAGTATCTTTTAATCCACCTGTTTCTCTTACAATTGGGATAGAACCATATCTCATACTAATAAGTTGTGTAAGTCCACAAGGTTCAAATCTTGATGGTACTAATAATGCATCGCATCCTGCATAAATATTGTGAGCGACATTTTCATTGTAGGCAATATATGCACAGAAGTTTCCTTTATATTTATTTTCATAATAACGGAAAGCATCTTCATACATCGCATCCCCTGTACCTAAAACAACAACTTGTGTATGTTCATCCATAATACTTGGAATAACATCATTAACAAGATCAAGGCCTTTTTGATTTGTAAGACGCGAAATAAGTCCGATAACAATTTTATGATCATCAACTTCTAATCCTAAGGATTCTTGAAGTGCTTTTTTATTCGCTTTTTTATTCTTGATAACAGATTGGCTATCATATTGAGCAGCTAAAAGTTTATCTGTTGCTGGATTCCAAATATCCGTGTCAATACCATTAACAATTCCTAAAATCTTACTACTATGATATCTTAAATGTTCTTCAAGTCCTTCACCATACTCTTCTGTTTGAATTTCTCCAGCATACGTATTACTTACTGTTGTTAATTTATTACAATAAGTGATACCTCCTTTTAACATATTCGCATCTAACCAATTTTGTGTCATACAATCTTTATTGAAGACATAATCAGGAAGATCTGACCAATATTGAATTGTTTTTCGATCATAGATACCTTGGAATCTTAAGTTATGAATTGTAAGAACAGCACCTGCACGTCCTACATTTGTATCTTTAAAGCTTGTTCTTAAATAAAGAGGAACTAAAGCTGCTTGCCAATCATGACAATGTACAATATCTGGTGTCCAATTTAAATAATTAAGTGCCGCAAGAGCTGCTTTACTAAAATAACAGAACTTAGGAATATCATCAATAAGATTCGTATATGGATTTCCCCATGAGAAGAATTCATCATTATCGATAAAATCATAAACAACACCATCTTCTTGATATTCCATAATACCTACATAATATTGTTTTCCATCTGCACATAGATCCATATAAAATGATCCTTTATATTCCATCTTTTCTTGGAACTTTTGAGGAATACATTTATATCTAGGAATAATAACTTTAACATCCATATTTAATTTAGCTAAACTCTTTGGAAGAGCTGACATAACATCCCCTAATCCACCCGTTTTTACAAATGGATAACATTCTGAACCAATAAAAGCAACACTTCTACGAGGTCCTAAATCAATTGGTTGTGATTTTTCAACAGGAACTTCTTGAATAACTTCTGTTGGTTTAGCCTCAACAGGTGTTTCACTTTTTATAGACTTTGGTTTAGCAGTAGTTGTTTTTTTACTTGTAGCTGTTGTTGATTTAGCAGTTGTTGTCTTTTTAGTAGTTGCTTTCTTAGTAGAAGCTGTTTTTTTAGTTGATGTTGTTTTGGCAGCAACTTTTTCAGTTGTGGTTTCTGATTTTGCAGTAGCTGTCTTTTTACTTGTAGCTGTTGTTGATTTAGCAGCTGTAGCCTTTTTAGTAGTCGCTTTCTTAGCAGGCGCTGTTTTTACAGCTGGTGCTGATTCAGCAGCAACAACTTTTTCACTTGTTTCTTTTGGTTGAACAGTTGTCTTTGGTGTTGATTCAACAGTATCAACTTTTTTTGGTACTTCTACTGGTTTGACTTCAGTTACCTTTTCACTGGTAACTGGTGCCGATTTAACAACCGTATTGGCCTTTACACCCGTTGTTCTTTTTTTATTGGCTCTTGTTGTTCTTTTCTTACTTTTTTGAACTGTTTTTTTACTCATACTTTCTTCTCCCATCTTTAAAATAATATCATGTTTAAAACTCTAACTTCATCATTTTTTCTTATTAACATCTCCTATTATAGTCATTAGAATTTGCGATTTTTGTATCTTTTTAAAACTTTATTCATACAAAAATTATTTCATTTTAATTTACTTTTATATTCAAAATGTTCTTTTATTTATTGTACCATAATCAATGAATGTTGTTTATATATTCTGCACAAAAAAACAGATTCAAAAGGGAGGGGGAGAATCTGTTTTTTAATCTATTATTATCTTTTTTTAAAAAGGGAAATTTATAATTAAGTTTTGTTTAAGTAAGTTCTTGTTCCCCTTTCGTCTATATCATAAAGAAGAAATATGAACTTTATTTTACTTTTTCATGTTTCTTCTTTGGTTGTTTTGTCAAAAATTATGTGATACCATTATTCCAAGTGATGCACCTTTGGGTGTTTTTTATTATAGGAGGGGAATCTATGAATAAAACACAAGATTTTACTAAGGGAGTTATTTGGAAACAATTACTTTTTTTCTTTTTTCCAATATTAATTGGAAGCTTTTTTCAACAACTATATAATACCGTTGATACCATTATTGTTGGTCAAGCTTGTGGGACAAATGCTCTTGCTGCTGTTGGTTCAACAGGGAATTTGACAAACTTAGTTGTTAACTTCTATGTTGGTTTATCAACTGGAGCTTCTGTTGTTATTGCTCAATATTATGGAGCTCATAATAAAGATAAGATACATCAAGCAGTCCATACTTCATATATGCTTGCTATTGTTAGTGGAATTATCATGATGCTTTTTGGTTTATTCTTTTCTTATCAATGTTTAGATGCAATAGGTGTTCCTCATGATATTTTAAATGATGCCAGTCTTTATATGAGACTTTACTTTTTAGGGATGATTCCTGGAGCTATTTATAATATTGGTTCAGGAATTTTAAGAGCTGTAGGAGATAGTAAAAGACCACTTTATTATTTAATTATTTGTAGTATTGTTAATGTTGTTTTTGATTTTGTTTTAGTTGTTATTTTACATAAAGGTATTGCTGGGGCAGCGATTGCGACTTTTATTGCTCAAACAGTATGTGCTATTTTAGTCACAATTCAACTAATGTTTTCTAAAGATGTTTATCAACTTACATTATCAAAAATTAAATTTCATTTACCTGTATTAAAGAAAATTGTCCAAATTGGAGCTCCTGCTGGAATTCAATCAACAATGTATAGTATCGCCAATATCGTCTTACAAACACATATTAATGCCTTTGGAACTCAAACCATTGCTTCATGGTCAGTCTATGTAAAGATTGATGCTTTATTTTGGATGGCTATGGCAGCCATTGGTGCCGCAATTACAACTTTTGTAGGACAAAACTATGGTGCTCATCTTTATGATCGTATTCAAAAAGGAGCGAAAACAGCTTTAGCGATTGCCTTAACAATGGCAGTTTCTTTAAGTGTGATCTTATGTTTTGGGGGAAGTTATATTACAAAACTCTTTTCATCTGATCCAGCCATCATTAATCAATGTCAAAGTTTAATACTCTTTTTAATGCCTTTCTATTTTTCTTACTGTTGTGTAGAAATTTTTTCTGGAACAATGAGAGGTTGTGGGGAATCTTTTAAACCAATGCTTCTTGTCTGTATTGGTATTTGTGTTTTGCGTGTTGCTTGGGTAACCTTTATTTCTCCTCATTATCCAACATTAAAAGGTGTTGTTATTTCTTATCCAATCACTTGGTTTACAACTTCCTTTCTCTTTATTATTTATTATAAACATTTTAAAAAAGATCATTTTGGAGCATAGTTATGCGACGAACAGAACGAGAAATTACAGATTTAAATAAAAGAAATCATTGAAAATAATTAATGTTGCCGTTTATGTTTTATAGATCAAGGCAGTGTTTTGTTCATTTAAATTATTGTTATACTTATAATAATAAACATTCATGTTGCAAAAGTAGGAAAGAAACTCGATTTAATATATTTTGTTGAAAGAAGAACATCTTGTCAATATTCTATGAAATATCAAAATATTATGGGAAAAGGGCATATTGAATTGATAGAAGATAAGGAAAAAAGAAGTTAGAATTACAATTAATCATGAAAAATGTAGCGGATAAAGAAGTCGTATTTAATGATCAAAAGGTAAGTCATGTTGCTATTATGAAATTAATTGTAGATACATTAACTTGTATTCTGCTCTAGGAAGGGTAATGGCATACCCCCATCTTGCACTACAACCTATCAGAAATGAACTGGTCAGCCAACAATGTTGGCAGGTAACAATAATCCCCTGTCTTTAGACATGAGGAGAACATTCATACAATGATTAAAAAACAAATCAATTAAAAACCGCACATTGTGCGGTTTCACATATTATAAATCTACTCCATAATCACTTACAACAACTTGTCCTGTAAGTGGTGCTGCATCATCACTTGCTAAGAAAAGCGCTACTTTTGCAACATCTAAAGGACTACAAGGTTGAAGTGTTAAATCACTATGAGCTGACATAGCACCCATCATTTTCATATCCATTGTATCAGGTGTTAATCCTGCTGCCATATCTGTTGTAATACTTCCTGGACAGATAACATTACATCTAATTTTTTCTTTAGCAAAACGCATTGCTGCATGTTTTGTTACCCCAATAATTGCCGCTTTAGTAGATACATAAACAGCACCACCAGCACCATATTGTCCAGCAACACTTGAGATATTAACAATAGAAGCTCCACTTTTCATCACTTTTAAAGCTTCTGACATACAATACATTGTTCCTTTTTGATTAATATCAATAACTCTATTTAAATCATCATAATCAATTTGATCAATCGCATTTAATCCTTTATCTAAAACACCTGCATTATTAATTAAAATATCTAATTGACCAAAAGTTTCAACTGTTTTACTTACTAAGTTTTTAACATCATCCACTTTAGAAATATCAGTAGGAACACATAAAACAGTTCCTCCTGCTGCTTCAATTTCTTTTGCTGCTTCTTCTAAGACTTGTTGACGTCTTGCTGAAATAACAACTTTTGCTCCTTCACTTGCAAACAATTTAGCGATTTCTTTACCTACGCCAGCATTTCCTCCTGTAATAATTGCCACTTTATTATCCAATTTTCCCATAAAAAATCCTCCTAGATATATAGTAACACATGTAAGCGCTTAACTCTATCTTTTTCATATCCCAAAATTGTATGTGAGTATACCATATTTTTACAATTAAATCAGTTAATTGATCCACTGTATGTCCATCAATAACGTTATTCCTTTTCAAATAAATTCCTAATACAATTAAAATAAAAATTTCACTCAATAAATCTACTGCAATCATCTTTTTTCTCCTATCATTTTGTATAAAAAAAGTATATACTTTTACTGATATTTATATAAGTACGCACTTTGAAGTGATATAGTTTCTTCAAAGAAACCATGGGAAAGGAAATATATGAGAAAAAAAGTCTTTGGTGTTTTACAAAGAATAGGGCGTAGTTTTATGTTACCTATTGCTGTTCTTCCAATTGCAGGGATGTTTTTAGGAATTGGAAGTTCACTTACAAATGAAGCAACGATTGCCTCACTTGGTATGGAAAGTATTTTGGGATATGGAACAATTTTAAATCAAATATTAACGTTATTAATGGCTGTTGGACAAACTATTTTTGATAATCTACCGTTAATTTTTGCCGCTTCTGTTGCTTCAGGAATGGCTAAGAAATCAAAAGAAGTCGCTGTTTTATCTTCGATTATTGCTTTTTTTGTGATGCATTCAACAATTCATAGTTTACTTACTTTTAATGGTGTTATTAATGGTAATAAAGTTTTAGTTGATGCCGTAGATGGAACATTGATAAATGTATATGGACAAATGTCACTACAAATGGGAGTCTTTGGTGGGATTATTGTTGGTTTAGGTGTAAGTTATTTACATAACCATTTCTATCAAATTCAATTACCTAATTTTTTGTCTTTCTTTGAAGGGGAAAGATTTGTCCCAATTATTTCAACAATTGTTTATATTTTTATTGGTTTTTTAATGTTTTATATTTGGCCTAGTATTCAATCAAGTATCTTTAAGATTGGACAATTGATTGCCAGTAGTGGTTATGGAGGTACTTTCGTTTATGGAATTGTTAAACGAGCTCTTGTTCCTTTTGGTTTGCACCATGTTTTCTATACGCCTTTTTATCAAACAGCTATTGGGGGATCAATGGAAATTAATGGGGTCTTAGTTCATGGTGCTCAAAATATTTTCTTTGCTCAATTAGCTGATCCAAACCTAAAACATTTCAGTGTTGAAGCAACAAAATATTTCTCTGGTGAATTTATGATTATGATTTTCGGTTTACCAGGTGCTGCTTTAGCGATGTATCAATGTGCTAAAGATGAATCAAAAAAAGTTGTAAGAAGCCTCTTTTTATCAGCGGCTCTTACCAGTATATTGACTGGAATTACTGAACCGATTGAATTTACCTTTATCTTTGTAGCACCTATGTTATTTGTAGTGGATGTCTTTTTAGCGGGTACGGCTTTTGTTTTAGCACAAGCTTTAAGAGTGACAATTGGCTTTACTTTTTCTTGTGGTTTGATTGATTTTCTTGTTTTTGGGGTATTACAAGGCAATAGTAAAACTCATTGGATTTTTATTGTAATCTTTGGGCTTATTTATTTCTTCCTATATTATTTTTCATTCCGTTTTTTAATTAAGAAATTTGATTTAAAAACTCCAGGAAGAGAAGATGATGATGATCTTGAGGAAGAAAAGAAGGTTCAGTTAGCAAGTGATAATTATACAGAAATCGCAAAGAAGATTCTTGCAGGCTGCGGCGGTAAGGAAAATATCGTAAGCATCGATAACTGTGTAACAAGACTTAGACTTGAAGTAAGAGATATGACTGCAGTAAATGATAAGGCAATCAAGGCTGCAGGTGTTGCAGGAGTAATCAAACCTGGAAAGACTTCCGTACAGGTAATTGTCGGAACAAAAGTTCAGTTTGTTGCTGATGCATTTTCAAAACTTTGCGAATAAGTTCTAAATAGTATTTAAAGCAGGGCATGACTCGATTAGGGTTGTGCCCTTTTTTAATGGTAAGCGATGAATAACACCCCGGATTCCATATCTGCCTAAACCGTGTCATAATTATTGCATGGAGTGGCAAGTCTTCTGTTTCTCAGTTTTGCACTTAGGACCATTTTACTTCAAATCATTTGGAGCCTGTGCTATATCCACTCTAAATAAAATTAGGAGTAAACGACACCTATGACAAAAAGAAAATATCGTACAGATGAGGAGTGGCTTTCTCTGATTCAGGAGTGCCGCTTGAGTGGACTTACGGATAAGCAATGGTGCGAGACGCATCAAATCTGTCCGAGTAACTTTTATTACCAGATTCAGAAATTCCGCAAGAGAGCCTGTGAAATACCGGAGTCTCATTCAAAAACAACTCTGACTGCACAAAAACAGGAAGTTGTTCAAGTTACATTTGAACAGCCGGCTGTATCGGAACATCCTCAGTCCTGTCTATCAAAGGACGCAAAGGCAGATGCAGCAATTCTTGTGCAGATCAATGGCTTTCAGATCGGAATCACAAATGCAGCGTCCGAAAGTGCAATCTTTCATACTCTGTCAGCGCTGCATCGCCTGTGTTAGGTGATCTGTCCGGTGTATCGAAGATCTACCTGATCACCGGCAGGACCGATATGAGAAAAAGCTTCGATGGCTTAATGGCGATTATTCGTGATAAATACGAACTAGATCCATATGCGAATGCACTGTATCTGTTCTGTGGGAGAGACAAACGAAAAATCAAAGCACTTCACTTCGATAAAGACGGCTTTGTATTACTGCAAAAAAGGCTTGATGGAAGCGGACGTTTTCAATGGCCTACAAATGCCAGTGAAGCCCGTCAATTAACCCGTCAGCAGTTTCGCTGGCTGACTGAAGGACTGAGCATTGACCAACCGAAAGCTATTCATGCCGGGGACAAACGAAAAGACTTCTAGTTTTTATGAAAAACAGAGAATCTCAAAAAATTTTTAAAATCGTTTCTTCCCCGTATGGGGGACTTGTCCCCAAGTCTTCGCTGAGGAATACGCCTGTTTGTGGACAGATTGGACTCCAATGCCTGAGTGTTGCAGTTGTACTGTCATCTGACAGCTGAGTTATCCACAAAACAGTATTCGTCAGAATGACGAAGCTCTTTTTGCGTCTGGTTGCACCATGCCTGTTTTTCCTTTATAATAGCACTCAGAAAAAAGGAAGGAGGAAGGCACGAATGCAGGAGTTGGATCAGACTCAGGAATTAATTCAGATGCTGAAAGAACGTCTGAATGAGAAAGATGAAACGATTGCTACCCTTCAAGCAACGATTAAAAATCTTGAGGCAACAGTAAAAATGCTTCAGGAAAACGCAGTTGATCTTAAGGCAACAATCGCAAATCTGACCGAAACACTGAATGAATTCAAAAGAAAGTTTTTTGGAATATCCAGCGAAAAAAGTAAAAAAAAACAAACTGATGAACCTGTTTGTGAAGAAGCCTCCGAGCAGGAATCCGGTATCCCTGTGAAAGAACATACACGTACCAGAAAGAAAAAGGCTAAACGTGATGATCTTTATGCACTCCTTCCGATAGAAGAAGTCTTATGCGATGTTCCACAGCAAGAGCGCCTTTGTCCAGACTGTGGTGCAGAAATGGAACATATGGGATATACCTTTATCCGTGAAGAACTGCGAATTACTCCGGCTAAGGTAGTGCGTGTCCGTTACATGCAGGAAAAGTTGATCTGTCCGGTCTGCCGTGAAGAGGATGATACCACAATCACACAAGCAAAGACCCCAACCGCATTAATGCCGCATAGTCCGGCATCACCGGATATGGTCGCTATGGTTATGTACCAGAAAAGCTTTTTGCATCTGCCTTTCTACCGACAGGAAAAGGACTGGAAAGAAAAAGGAGTTCCACTTCCGCGCGAGACCGCCGCTAACTGGTATAACACATGTGCTTTGGAATACCTGTTACCGATTTATCAGGCGATGCATGTGGAGCTGATCAGCCGATCAGTTATTCATGCAGATGAAGTTCCATGCCAGGTACTTCATGAAGAAGGAAAGGCTGCAACATCGAAGTCCTACATGTGGGTTTATCTGAGTGGGACAGATGGTGAACCCAAAATCGTTCTGTATGATTATTGCTCAGGACGTGGAGGCGATCATCCAATCAAGTTTTTAGCCGGCTTTACCGGAATGCTTCAATGCGACGGCTATTCTGCGTATGGAAGAATCGAGGACGTTGTTCTGGTATGTTGTCTTGCACACTGTCGTCGAAAGTTCTTTGAAGCGATTCCTGCGGAACGTCGAAAAAAGCAGAAGCTGTTGGATATTAATTCTGAACAGGCACAAGAAAAACCAGATGATAAGACAGCTTCTAACGAGAAGCTCAGTGCGGCTCAAAAAGGTGTAGAGTTCTGTAACCGACTGTTTTATGAAGAGCGACTTTATAAAGACCTTCCGGCAGATGAGCGCAAACAAAAACGCCTTGAAACACAGCCACGGATCTGGGAAGAATTCTGGAGCTGGCTTGAAACACTTTCACCAACAGGCGGAAGCAAGCTGGAGAAGGCAGTGAACTATGCTTTCAATCATAAGGAAACGCTCATGAACTATCTGCAGGACGGAAGATGTGAGATTTCCAACAATGCCGCTGAAAGGCGAGTGAAATCTTATGTTATGGGACGAAAGAACTTCCTGTTCCATAACACGTTAGATGGAGCACGTGCAAGTGCAACTGTCCTAAGCCTGATTGAGACAGCCAAAGCAAACAACCTGAATGTTTATCAATATCTGTACACTCTGCTGCTGTATATGCCGGACTATAAAAATGAGCCCGCAGGCATAAAGCAGCTGATGCCGTGGAGTGAATTCATAAAGGAAAATTGTTCAGGAATAACAGATACAGAAAAAATAACGCAGATTTTAAAAAAAATCATGTCAGAGAATGAATTGTATATTCTTATAAATAATGCCGGTGTCGGTTATTATGGTTTACATGAAGAACTTAATGCGGCAAAGATAAAGGAAATTGTAAGAACTAATTTTGAAGCACCGATGATTCTTTCGCAGCTTGCACTGCGTCAGTTAAAGAAAAGTAAAGGATTTATAATTAATATTTCATCAGTTACAGCATTACAGCCAAGTCCGCATGGATGTGCGTATGGTGCGTCAAAGGCGGGGCTTACAGCATTTTCGAGAAGTCTGTTTGATGAGGCAAGAAAATATGGAGTGAAAGTCGTGTCAGTTCATCCTGATATGACAAGCACTGATTTATACAGGAATGCGGATTTTAAAGAAGATGAGGATATGGCGGCACATCTTGAGCCACAAGAGGTTGCACAGACGGTTGAATATATAATAAATATCAGGGACGGTGCGGTGATACAGGAAATTACCATTAAGCCGCAGTTTCACAGAATTAGAAGAAAATAAGGAGGTATAATATGATAAGATTTGGTGTGCTAGGTTCAGGCTACAGAGCTTCTTTGTATTTCAGAATAGCAAAAGCACTTCCTGAACAGTTTGAAATATGTATGGTTCTTTGTCATAGTGAGGAATCAGCATGCAGAGTAAAAGAAAAATTCGATTTTCCTGTGACATGTAAAGATGAAGATATGATAAATTCAAAGCCTGATTTTGTTGTATCAGCTGTTACGAAAACACTTATGTGTGATACGGTTGAAAAATGGCTGAATATCGGAATTCCGGTTCTTTCAGAGACCCCGGTTTCGCTCGATAACGGCAGACTTTTTCAGGTATGGGAAAATATAAAAAACAACAATTATACGTGTAATAAGCTGCAGGTTGCTGAACAGTATGCATTTTATCCGACATATGATGCAAGAATACAGATAGTAAAATCCGGTCTTATAGGTGAACCTGTTTCAATGACTATATCATGTATGCATGATTATCATGCAGTAAGCATAATACGTGAGTTTCTTGATACAGGAATAAATGATGTAAATGTTATAGGAAAAGCATATCAGATGAAAGTCACTGATACAAAAACACGTTACGAAATTCTTACAAAAGGTGATGTTGTAAGTAAAGAAGAAAAGCACCTTATTATGGAATATGACAACGAAAAGACAGCATTTTATGATTTTATGTCAGACCAGTACAGAAGTGATATAAGAAACAGATTTATAAATGTTCGTGGAACAAGAGGCGAGATAACAGATAATATGGTATATTTCCTGAAAGATAATAATGTTGCTGCATCAGAAAAAATGGATGTGTATAAAGATGAGGAAACAGGAGAAATACTGGCAGTAAGTTTCCGGGGAAGAAAATTGTACATTCCGCCTTTTGGTATATGTGGACTTGGTGAAGATGAAACAGCGGTTGCGAGAGTGCTGGCTGGAATGAAAAAATATGTTGACGGAGGAGAAGAAGTTTATCCTTTAAGATATGCTCTTGAAGATGCATATACGGCAAATCTTATGACTACGGCGGCCGGAAATTCATGGCAGCCACAGAAATCACAAAACAGACCATGGAAATAAGAAAAACAAAAAAGCAGCGGGAACTTAACACTTGGAAATGTGTCAGGATTCCGCTGCTTTTGTATTATTTTTTAGAATAATACAGATTTAAAAAAATCTGGCTTTTAATCCGATTATGAATTTGAAAATAATAAGAAGAGGAAGTACATATGTAAGATATATTTTTAATTTACTGCTTAACTTAATGCCTTTTCCTGTATTGGCTTCTTTGATAAAGTTATCCCAGCCCCATCCATTTTTGCATACACAGAATAAAAGATAGATGAGTGAACCTATAGGGAGTATTAAATCACTTACAAGGAAGTCTTCAAGATCAAGGATTGTTGAGCCGGCACCGAGAGGATTAACTCCTGATAAAATATTGAAGCCCAACGCACATGGAAGTGAAAGTATTATCATAATTATAATATTAATGTAACATGATTTTTTACGTGAGACACCTGTCATATCCATGAAACATGCAATAATACCTTCAAATACGGCAATTACGGTTGAAAATGCTGCAAATGACATAAAGAGGAAGAAAAGACTTCCCCAAAGCTGTCCACCTGCCATATTGCTGAAAATATTAGGCAGTGTCACAAATATAAGACTTGGACCGCTGTCAGCATTGACACCGAATGCAGAGCATGCTGGGAAAATTATGAGACCGGCAAATATAGCAACAAATGTATCAAGTATACAAACTCTTATTGATTCACCAAAGAGTGATTGCTCTTTTCCAATATAGCTTCCAAAGATTGACATTGCACCAATTCCGAGACTTAATGTAAAAAATGCCTGATTCATTGCAGCAACAATAACATTAAACAGTCCGATTTCGGCAACCTTGTTAAAATCAGGAACAAGATAAAACTTAAGTCCTTCAATACCACCTTTGAGAAGCATGCTGTGAATTGCAAGTAATATAATAAGTGCAAGAAGTGCAAGCATCATTACCTTTGTAATTTTTTCAACACCATTCTGTACACCAAGTGAGCATACAAGAAATCCAGTAACAACTGTAATTATCATAAATCCGACAAGGATATATGAGTTTGCTGTCATATTTGTAAAAGTTGTGCTTACTGTTTCAACTGATGCATTATTAAAATGACCTGTGAGACTTTTATAAAAATAGTAAAGCATCCAGCCTGTTACGGTCGTATAAAACATCATCAGAAGGTAATTGCCGACAATGGCAAGATAACCATGATAGTGCCATTTTGTACCCGGCTTTTCGAGTACTTTACAGTCAAGAAAAGGGCTTTTGCGGCTGGCACGGCCCACAGCAAATTCCATGGTCATAATGGGCAGACCCAGAATGACCAGAAAGATCAGGTAGAACAGTACAAAAGCACCGCCGCCGCCCTGCCCGGCAATATACGGGAACTTCCATACGTTGCCGATGCCGATGGCACAGCCTGCAGAAAGCAGAATAAAGCCCAGACGGGATTTCAGAGTTTCTCGTTCCATAATCCGATAACTCCTTACTTCTGCTTCCGGGGTGCGTTTTTGCCCACAGGGCCGCGGGGACGGCGCTCAGCAGCCTTGGACTGCTGGACAGCAGAGCGGGTCTGTGCACGACCCTTGACCGCTGCGGCGCGCAGACCGTTCACCTCGGCCTTGGTGAGCTCGCGGTAGGTGCCGGGCTTGAGCATGCCCAGCTTTACCACGCCTTCTGCGTTGCGCTTCAGACGCACCACCTCAAGACCCACGCTCTCGCACATCCGGCGGATCTCGCGGTTCTTACCCTCTTTCAGGGTCATTTCCATCACGGTGCGGCCGGGCTCGTCGGTGACCACGTTGATAGCACAGGGCATGGTCTTGGTGCCGTCATCCAGCACGACGCCGCTGCTCAGCTTGAGGATGGTGGCCTCGTCGGCGCGGGGCTGCACGGTAACGCGGTACAGCTTGGAGATACCGCCGGACGGATGGGTGACAGCCTGTGCAAAGGCGCCATCGTTGGTCATCAGCAGCAGACCCTCGCTGTCCTTATCCAAGCGGCCCACCGGGTACAGGCGGGCGGGGATGTCGCTGACCACCCGCTCCAGCACCTGATCGACGTTCAGGCCAGTCTTGGCGGAGACGCGGGGCGCGTCCATGCAGGGCAGGCCGATCACGTCCTCCACCTCCTGCGCCACCTCGTCCGGGTGGGCGCTGGGCAGGTCGATCTTGTTCAGGATGGGTACCAGCTCCAGATCGTGCTCCAGTGCCATATAGGTGTTGGCCAGCGTCTGCGCTTCCACGCCCTGCGTGGCGTCCACCACCAGAATGGCGCCCTCGCAGGCGGCCAGACTGCGGCTGACCTCGTAGGCAAAGTCCACATGACCCGGGGGG
>ENA-OOZA01001146-OOZA01001146.1-human-gut-metagenome-genome-assembly--contig:-NODE-1146-length-14142-cov-6.133669_pt1 | contig 14142 bp, 14 predicted proteins | sample MGYA00241703_ERZ501378 | MGnify/ENA primary metagenome ERZ501378 (study PRJEB25962, sample SAMEA2042916) | human gut metagenome | biome: human gut; feature: human-associated habitat; material: faeces...
TGGCGGAAAAGACATCGCCAGACGCGCCGCCGAGTTGTGCGGTGTTACCTTAACTTCGTCAATACACGTGCCGCGATAACCTGCATCGGCGCAAAAGGCTTGAATTGACGGATACTTTTTGCAAGCCTTCTGCGCTGCAAGAATGCCTGACTTCGTGTCGTGAATGTTTGCAGCGTGAACCACGATGCCCAGCAAGTTGCCCATTGTGTCTACGACGGCATGACGTTTGCGCCCTTTTGCTTTTTTCCGCCATCGATGCCGCGCTTTTCATTGTCCGCTACCGTTTTTACGCTTTGCGAATCAATTAACGCATAGTGCGGTTCGGCACTTTTCCCCGCATCTTTACGAGTCTTTTCAACCAAGTGAGCGAGGATCTTCTCCCATAATCCCGACTTTGCTCCACGGCTGAAAAAACTATAAACCGTTTGATACGGCGGGAAATCGTGCGGAAGCTGCCGCCATTGACAGCCGGTCTTTACGATATACAGCACGGCATTTGTCAGTTCGCGCTTGCTCCACTTCCGATTCCGCATTCCCGAATATAGTGGCTCTATTTCTGACCACTGCGCGTCTGTCAAGTCCGTCGGGTACGGCTTGTGCTCGGCTCTTGCTTCTTTCATTCTACTATTATAACACATCCATCTTATGAAGACAAGTTCTTAATTTAATCCTTTCGGTGGAGACTTCTGCTTTTGCCTTTTCAATATCGTTGATGAACCTTTTGCTTTTCAAGCATTTTAGGAAAAAACCCCGGAACTGCGAGCTTGGGTGCAACTTCTGCGTGATATTATCGCAGATGGCGGTTTGGCAACCGCTGAAAAGAAACAGCAATTTCTCACTATCCTGACTGAAAAGCATGCGGAAATTGAGGACTTCCTCAACAATAGGCCGGCGAGATTTACCGAGTATTTTTCTGCCAGCCTTCAGGGCCTTGACGTGGAGACTGGAAAACGGATATACGCTGGCCTTGATCAGACGTCGTTTACCAAATCCAAATCTGATTTTATCCGCGAAGTGAATGAAGCCGCAGACCAGGAACGCGCTTCCCTGCGTGCCACCCAGCTTCGAATCAAGTGGAATGCGCTCTCTGGCTTTGATAATGCACATCAATGGTCGGAACACTACAGCACGCCGATTCTTGCTCTGGTTCCTGCTTCTGAACATCAACAGGCAAAGAGACTATTTGCAACGTTGAAAGCAGTTTCTCCCTCAGATGCGGACATCACTGCGTCATTGGCTTATCTCGATGGGAACCCAACCTTTGTTGAAAAGCTGAAAGATCAGTCCGCGATTGATACAGCCTTTGTCCGTGAGATGATCGGCCAGTATCATACGCTAGTAACGGTAGACGAGGCCCGGCAGGCGATCCGCAGCAGCGTTCCTTCAGACCCTTATGAGTGGGTGACAGGAAGCGCTGCCAAGTCTGCGATCAAAGAGAAGGCAGACCACAATTACTTGTCCGGAGCTAACCAACAGCTGCTTGATCGCATCGATGATATGCAACCTCAGCAGGCCAAGGATTATTTAAAACGTCTTGTTCAAGATAAGCCTGATGTAGGCGTACAGATGATGGATAGCGAGGGAATGCTGTAATGAGAGTTGAACGGCCTGAAGCAATAGAAGCCTTAAAGCAGTATCTATTAAGTAACACTGCTTATCCATTTCTAGTTGCTGCGAACTCCTCTGCAGACTTGAAAGCGCTGACACGTTCTCTTCCAACGCGAGTGCATACTATCAGTATGAGCGATTACTGCACCGATGATGGCTTGCCGGATGAAGACGCCGTTTTCAACGTTTTACTGAATGCAAATAACCCCATTCTGCTTAAGGGTGCGGGTGAGCTTGTCATGCTCTCAGGAAACGCCACATTTTTGCGGAGAATAGCAGGCCAAACATTCTCTCAGAAGATCATTGTTTTTTGCCGGAATCAGGGGACGGAGCTAGAACGTCTGCAGCAGCAAAACACCAAGTTTGGAAGCAACCGTTGGTGCGAATTGTCTTCCAGTTCTGATGTTTCTATCATAAAAGTTAATGCGAGTGTTCCAGTCGATTCCGTCTCCGGTTTCAAGGCTTTACTGAAGGCGCTTGAAGATTTTCCTGCCGGAAAAGTTTACGTTACCACCGAAGTGCCGATTATCTGCTCCGGAGTCATATCAAATGCATATGCAGCGCTACGTGATGAGGATACTTCTTTTGTCATTCCAGAGGGAGTTCTTGGGGAACAGGAATGGACTGAATACCTTGCAAACCGATCCCTCGAAGCAAATGATATTTATCATTGGCGGAACTATCTCAAACTCCTGCTTTTTGGCACGGTATCACCATATTTCCATCTTGTCGCACAGCATTCTCCGAATTACGCCGCATACCGCAAGGAACTGACACACGCAATACTGCACGTGTCGCATGAAAGCGATGCGTATCAGGCCTTATATCAGGAGCGGAAGGCGTTCCTGAAAGCGCACCAAGAAGTGGATATCAGTGAATTTGTACGGGATTCTCATGAGAAAGGTGCAAATCGGATTCACTATCTGACGGATAACACGATTCTTGAAAGGCGCGCGATTCTTGAGGAGACTGCCCGATATGGCCTGAACCTGCCAACGCTGGAGGAAGTATATCCTGATCTTGCGGCATATTTCAATGAATATCAATTCTCCTGTTCAGATGGGGAGCTACTGACGCAATATTTCAAGGATTACAAGAAGCAAAAGGCAAGTAATAAACTTGATCCTGAGTTTTTGCAACAAGTGAATGTTCTCTCTCAGCCAGGAAATAGACGATATAATCTTTTGCCAACAAGAAATCTGCTTGTCGATCAAGCGAATGGGCAGGGAGCTGGTCTCTACTGGATTGACGCGCTTGGTGTCGAATACCTTGGTTTCATCAAGAGGCTCGCTAAGGAGTTAGGACTCTGGATTGAAATTAATGTCGGAAGAGCCACACTGCCAACTCTTACGGAATTCAATCGCGCTTTCTATGAGAATTGGACGGGATTTAAGTGCCCCAAGGAGCCGAATCTTGACAAGATAAAGCATGAAGGAGTTCCAGCCCAACAAAGCACAGGGCCTGCTATTCATCTTGCCGATGAGTTGACTATAATTCGGGATTCTCTCATCACAATTAAAAGCTGTCTCGTCAACCATCAAGCGGAATACTTCTTGCTGGTTTCAGATCATGGAGCCAGCAGATTGTGCGTGCTGAACCAGCATGAAAATAGGTGGGAAATTACGAATTGGCAAATGGAAGAAAATGGCAAACGCTCCGGACGATGCTGTCCAAAGAGTGATGCCGATGAATGCCCTGAGTCCGCGACTGAAAACAACGACCATTGGGTGCTTGCCAACTATGATCGCTTTAAGGGCAGTAGACGTGCTATTATTGAAGTACATGGTGGAGCATCTTTGGAAGAGGTTGTCGTGCCTGTTATCAGAATTACTCTTGCAAATGAAGCGATTGAATGTCATGTGCTTGGTACCGCAGTTGACGAAGTTGCAACTATTATAAAGCCTTTGGACGGACCCACTGTCATGCCGGTTTATTGTTCAAAGCCATCGGCAAGCCTTTTCATCAAGATAAAGGGCAAAACATATCCAGCAATCAGGAGCGAGATAAACCCGTTGGAGTTTTCAGTCGATCTTTCCATGTATCATGAAGTTTGGTCATCATCGTTTACGTTTGAGGCTGTTGCTTTTGATGGCGATAACGAACTTTCAACATTCCAGTTCAAAGTTCAACGGACAAAACGCATGACCCGAAATGATCGCGATGGGACTGATTTCTTTAGCAATTAAGGAGGAATCGTTATGACAGAGAAGCTTCGGGAATATTTTGATGACATGGTTGTTTTTAAGGATTTGAAAAACAACAGTGTATTTTCCTCGCTTGGCTTACCATCATTTACTCGCGATTGGCTTCTGAGAAAGTTTGAGGATGACGAGGGAAACTTCGATATAGAGGAACTCTCTGCGTTCGTGCGACGCTATATTCCGCAGAGAAGTAATTGGAATGCTATCAAAAGCCGCATCGTCAAAGATCATGAGCGTGTCAAGATGCTTACCAAGATTTCTATTGATGTCAATATCCGCACAGGGGAAATTTCTTTCTCCCTGCCTGATCTTGGGTTATCATCGAAAGAAACAATTATTGAAGATTACATCTGGCAGGAAGTGAAAGAAGAACTTGTTTCAGGCCAGGAGGTTTGGGGCATGCTTGAATTGGGGTACAGAGATCCCGATGATTCAGCAAGACCTCGCATCCCTGGAAAAATCCGCCTTATGGCTTTCCAAAACTTCTGTCCGTACACGATTGATCTGGAATACTATAAGGATATCGCCAGCCATTTTGAGGTCTCAGAATGGATTGATGTCCTTCTTGGTGCAATTGACTATAATGCGAGCGGCTATCAATCCGAAGAGGAAAAGCTCACCATGCTGACTCGGCTGCTTCCATTTGTGGAAAAGCGTTTGAACCTGATTGAGCTTGCTCCAAAAGGGACAGGGAAATCCTATCTGTATGGACGCGTGAGCAGATTTGGCTGGCTTTCTTCCGGTGGAGCCATGAGCGTACCGAAATTGTTTTATGACCAGTCTAGAAGAACAGAAGGTCTGATAGCCGGATACGACTTTGTGACACTTGATGAAATACAAACAATTTCCTTCACTGATGTCGATAAAGTGCGTTCAGCATTGAAAGGCTATCTTGAAAGTGGGGAATACACAGTAGGCAACCATAAGGGAATCGCATGGGCTGGCATGATCCTTTGTGGTAATATTCCTAAAGAAATCATGGACAATGACGCCACTACCGATATGTTTACTGAGTTGCCCTCTGAGTTTCATGAGTCTGCGCTTCTTGAGCGCTTTCACGGATTCATCAAAGGTTGGAATATCCCCCGCATGAATGATGATCTGAAGGTGAACGGTTGGGCGCTGAACTCTGAATACTTCTGCTCAATCATGCATGAATTGAGGAATGATTCTAGTTATCGCGCCATCGTTGATCGCTTGATTGAAGTCCCCGACGGAGCAGACACACGTGATACAGAAGCAGTAAAGCGTATTGCGACAGCGTATCTTAAACTTCTATTCCCTTATGTTAGGCAGCCTGAAGATATACGCACAGCTGATTTTAATCGATATTGTCTCCGTCGAGCGTGCAAAATGCGTTCGATAATCTTGACGCAGATGGGCATCATGGATATTGAATATGCAGGAAGAGATATTCCTCAATTCAAGGTAAGGACGATACAATGACTACGATCGAATGTTCCTCTTGCAGGAAGAAGCCTCTTTCTAAGGATGAAGTTGGTGTTTGTAAGAAGATGTTGGGAAAAGGCACAAAAAAGTTCTTCTGTTTGGATTGCTTTGCATCCTATCTGGATACCACCGTTGAAGAACTGAATGAGAAGATCGAGGAATTCAAGGAGGAAGGCTGCAAGCTGTTCTCCTGATTTAAGCGATAGGTGATAAAGAATGATCTACGTCGACCACGCTGCCACGACACGGCTATCCGACAGAGCATTTGAGGCAATGTTGCCCTGGTTAAAGGAAGAGTATGGCAATCCGTCTCAGCCATACTCTTTTTCCCGTAAGCCCCGAAAGGCCATAGCAGAGGCACGCGAGTCCATTGCTGCATGCATTGGCGCGCAGCCTGAGGAAATTTTCTTCACGTCCGGCGGCACGGAAAGCGATAACTGGGCCATCAAGGGCACCGCTCTGTCTATCTGCAGAGAAGGTGCTCTTCTCGTTTCAGCCTTCGAACACCATGCGATTCTACGGGCGTGCGAAGCCATAGAGGCAGATGGGTGGCCTGTGTCTTATGTTTCCCCGTCCAAAGAAGGTGTCATTGAGCCGGAATCCTTACGGAAACAGCTGACGGAAAACGTAAAGATGGTTTCCGTTATGATGGCAAACAATGAGGTAGGGTCAATCCAGCCTATTCAGCAACTCGCTGCATTAGCTCATGCTCATCATGCGTTTTTTCACACGGATGCCGTCCAGGCTGTGGGTCACATTCCGGTGAATGTGAATGAATTGGGCGTTGACTTGCTCTCCGCTTCGGCCCACAAATTCAATGGGCCAAAGGGCGTAGGATTCCTCTATATCCGCAAAGGGACGCAGATTTTCCCACACGAAAACGGCGGCGCGCAGGAAAACAGTATGCGCGCCGGAACAGAGAACGTTGCCGGTATTGTAGGTATGGCTGCTGCGCTACAGGAACATTTTGAAGCGATGGAGACAGAAGCCTTTCACCTTTATTCGTTGACCGATGCTCTTATCCAAGGAATACAGGATATTCCTCACGTTCTTCATGGAGAGAATCAGGAACGGCTGCCAGGTTTGTTAAGTCTCGCTTTTCCCGGATATGAAGGAGAGGCTCTACTGCATCGCCTAGATCTGATGGGGATCGCCGTTTCGACCGGCTCTGCCTGTGACAGCAAGAGGACAGTCATCTCTCATGTCCTCAAGAGCATGAGTGTACCTGAAGAGATAGCACAGTCAACCATCCGAATATCGCTGGGCGTAGAGAACACGATAGTTGATGTAGAGGCTATCGTAAACGCCTTGCATCGCATACTAAAGAAGGACTAAACGATAATTATTATTAAGAGGCGTATTTCATCCTTTATGATTAAGATGAATGCGAAGAAATCTAGATACTATTAGGGCAATTAGTACTCGGATTCATGCAATACACGGAGAATTACAGCGTATTAGATGCTATACAGACTTTGAGGGGTTGGGAACATGAAACAATTTGCCACCTTTCTCCTATTGTTGGTAATAATGATACCATTAGCGGAAACTGCCCATGCAAAGGATGAAATCATCACCTATGAGCAGCTACTGGCTATAGACGAACCATGCACAGTATATGTAGAGGGCAAGACTGGCGATCCCTATCCGATGCATATGAAAGAAACCTTGATGTCAAGTACACAATGGCAATGGCTTATAAAAGATAGCAGCGGAAAATATCGCCCCTCTGGGAAATACGTAAACATGACCGCATACCAAGCTATGGGGATCAGCAAAAGGGGCTTGATTCTCAATCATAAGGATTGTCGTCTGGAAGTCCATGTCTCTGGAAAAGGCCAATGGTCTGTGGCGAGTTTCAGAGTCGTGGATACGCCGATTACATTCAGTGGTATTTTCTGGCCGATATTCTTCATGGTAGCCATATTTGCCGTAACGGTGCCTCTTATCATTCGAGGAATTAATGCACCGCCTGCAAGAAACCAGCCCCGTCAGTGGCAACCTAGCAAGACGTTGTTAGCTGCTTACTTCTTGAGCGAATTGTTCAAGGATAATGGGAAAAAGAAATGACGAAATGATTGGAGGAACGCATGGATTCTGAAGTGAGTGCGATGAGCAGGGCAATTGACCTGGGAAACCTTAGTACCCACGGCCCGGACGAGGAGAATCTTTTCGTACCTGTGGACGTAACCCGCGAGGCCAAGGGCTATGAGAAATGGATCAACGATCACATCTGGCATCTGAACCGGATGCAGAAGCAGCCGGATGAAGTGGTGATTGCGCCTAGTGATCAATGTTGTGATCCATATGAATGCTGGTATTATGGCTACTGCCACAATGATGAATGAGGATGCTATCCGCATAAAGACTGGTAAAAGCACGCCGTACCAATGGATTCGCATAAGCTTTCTACCAATATGGTAAAGCAGCTAACGCCAGGCGGACAGTGTTTGCAAATCCAACATTTCCGGGAAAACCAGCTAACACCCCTACCCAGAATGTTGGCAGAAACAGCGGGAAATGCTCTCTTTCATCCTTCTCCCGTCCACAGCAATCTGGCCAAACACGGTTCTGAAAATCAAGGTGGCGCCTTGATTTTTTCAAAATCCGACCCCGACCATCCGCGAAAATTAGCAAGACCGTCCGCCTGCGCTTGCAGAAAAAACCGACCCGCTGAAGAGGCCACGTTAGAAATCGGCCATAAATGTTTGCAATTTGCAAACACCGGGTGCTGTGTGTTAGCATGAACTGGCCCGTTTCGGGATACGAAAATACCAGACCCGGAAACTTGCCGATTTAGGGCAAATTTGTCGAATCTGGTATCTTCAAAATGGTGATCCCGGCGGGATTCGAACCCACGGCCTGTCGCTTAGGAGGCGACCGCTCTATCCTGCTGAGCTACGGGACCATATGGCTGAAGCCCTTTATTTTCAAGGCTGTCAGCGTTTCGGATGATGATATATTCATCACGATTTCTGCTAACATCGGGGTCATTTTCGTGTTAGCAAGCTGCTAATTTTGGCGGTAGGCCATTTTCCCACCCGGCAAATTTAACTCGCCAGTCAGGTGGGAGCACGGAGCAGCTTCCGTGCCGACCTCGAACTCTGCGCCCGTTTTCAGCTTTTGGAAAAGCGGACGTCGACCGTCTTATTAGGAGGCAGTCGCTCTATCCTACTGAGCTATGGGCTCATGCGCCTGAAACCCGGTGATTTCAAGGTTTTCGCAAGTTGCCGCCGAAGAACGCAATTTTCAGCAGCAAACCTATTATAGCATAATCGGCGGATTCGCGCAAGGGAAAAGCAACTTGCGCGCGAAAAATCGGGGAACTTTTTCCTGCCGGATGCGCGATGAGGACATAATCCCCCTTTGATAATACCAAGGCTCTTCGACTTTCACGTCCAAGACTCCGCCGTCAGGACTCATCCGCACGCTCCTCCGCCCACTCGTCCATCTCGTCCCACTCCGCGTCATAATACGCTTCCTGCACCCGGTGCGCGTAGTACGTCGCCTGCCACTCAATCCCGCGCGGAGTCAGCGAAACGCGGTTCAGGTACTGGTAGTAGTGCCCCAGCTCGTGCGCCAGCATGAAGATGGTTCCCCATGTGTAATTTTGCAGCGCCCGAAAGTCGCCGTCGTAGTCGTAGCCCCCGGCGACGTCGATGGTGATGCTGTCGTCCGGGTCATCCGGCACAAAGCAGCGCCCGTAGCACAAATCGCCGTCGTTCGCGCGGATTTTCTTCGTGTTCGGGATGTAAACGTTCACCCGAATCGGAAACGGGTAATTTGCCCGCAGCCAGCGGACAAACGTATGCACTTCGCGGCGCAGGAACGGATGCACCTGCGGATGAATCCGGATGCGCAGCCCGTCGCGCCTGACGGTTCGGTGCAGCGTCTCCGCCGAGTAGTTTTGCAGATTCCAGAGCTTGTTCATCTTACTTCATCCACCCGATTTCCGCCGCGAACGGGTTCACAAAGTCGAATGTGTCCAGTGTTGCATCCCGCGAAATCGTTTGCAGCACTTCCTCGTCCCAGTAGTCCCGGACAACGTACTGCCCGCCGTCGTAATCCGCAAAGAACGAGAACCCGTCCGTCACATCGGTCACGACCCACGCGCCCGTGTCCGTCCATTCCGCCGTGATGTACAGCCACGCAAGGTCGTCCAAATCACCCGATTCGGCAAATCCCGGCGTGTCGTATCCAACTGACAGAAAGATAGCATCCCCCTCGTGATAGGTGTCCAGATACGCATTTTCCGGCAGGTTTGAACTGCGCGTGATGGCATACGTCGCGCTGTCCGCGTCCCACACGGCGGCTTGCAGGTACTTGTTCCCGTCCGCGTCCGCCAGCAGGAGCAGCACGCGCAGGCTGCTGATGTCGCCCTCCACCACCGTGTCGCCATTGGTGAGCGACGGGGAAATCTGGTCGCCAAACTGCGGATTGATGACGTTCCCCCACTTCGGGACGATGAGTTCCTCCGCCGTGACCGCGCTGCCCGCCCGGATTTCGAGGGGCACACAGTCATCCACCGTGATAAACGTGCGCCCCTCCGCCGATGCCAGCGGCAAGAGCAGGACGAGCATCAGTAGAATCAGAAAAACCGTTTGCTTGCAGTGATTCATATGCTGCCTCCTTCATGGCACGTCAGATTCCGCCGTGCATCAGCCCGGAATCCAGTAATAATACCAGTCGTTATCCAGCTGCACCCGGTGATACCACGAGGGCACCTCCTCCGTGTCCGGTGCGTAGAGTATCCCCTGCGGAATGCCTCCCAGTGCCCGCCATGCCTGCTCAAAGCAAATGCAGCTGCCCACCTCTTCATAGATTTTCTCAACGCCCATCTCCGTCAGTGCGTCCGACGGCGTGTAAAAGGTCGTATAGCGCACCCGATAAGCATAATCGTCCCTGTCCGCCACGAAGGACTGGTAAGCGGGCTGATTTTGCAGATAGGTGTCCGACACCTTGTTCCGCGCATACGCCATCCCGATTCGTGACCAGAGCAGCCACCCGGCGACGGTAACAATCGCGATGCCCAGAATGATTGTGAGCGCAATCATCAGCCGTTTCATGCCGATACCAAGCGGTTCGCGCAGGTCATTCAAAAACTTCCGAAAGCGTTTCATGCGTTTTCCTTCTTTCTTCGCGTTCGCATCGCTTGGGTTGTGAGGAATTTTGTTCGCCTTTGATATATTCGCCGTGGGCGTAGGGAGTTCCTGCTCTTGGCAATACTGGGCGGCAGAATTTACAATTGCACCAAAAAGCAGCCGCAGTCCTCCAACACAGGAACTGCGGCTGTTTGCATTAATAATAGGGAATTTCTCTTACGCAATCGGGATTTTCACCGTGTCGCTGCGCTCGCCGTCGCTGATGGAAACCTCCACCGCGCCGCTTTCGCCTGCTTCCACCACCGCCAGTGCTTCGCCGTAGTAGGTGTCGGTTTCCGGCGTCAGGTAGCTGCCCGGATGGAAGGGGCACGCACTGCCCGCCGCCAGCAGCTTGCCGCCGCTGACCGTGATGTTCACCATGCCGCGTTCCATCGGCTTCAATTCGCCCGCACGGTCGGTGTAGCGGATGCGAATGTAGCACAGGCGGCCGGGTTTCGTTTTCTTTTCCTCCGGCACGGCGCGCAGAACCGTGTCCGTCCCGGCCGTTTGCAGCTTGCAGCGCCCCAGTACGCGGTCAATCGCGTCATAGGACACGGCTTCCAGCGTGCCGGATTGGTACGGGATGGTGAATTTCGCCAAGCAGTCGTTCTTCAGCTGCTTTTCCGCCACCTTCTTGCCATTCAGCAGCAGCGCAACCTTCGCCGCGCGCGCGTAGACCTCAATGTGCGCCTTCTTGCCCTCGCAGCCAGCCCAGCTCCACGACGGCATGGCGTCCGTCATCTTCCATGCCGACGGCGAATGCTTCTCGCCGGAGAACATGACCGGGCGAACCGCGATGTACGGCCCGATTTCCTGCTCCAGCGCGACGCGGGTGTACAGCGCTTCGCCCAGCGGACGGCCGTTCAGGTCGATTCGCCCCGAACCCGCCGTCGTCCAGCCCAGCCCGCTGAACTGCGTCGCATACGCCTTGTATTCCCACGACCCAACGCCGACTTCACCCAGATAGTCCATCCCCGCCCAGACGAAATCGCCCACCAGACGCGGGTTCTTCTTCGCCTGCTCACGGAAGCGGTACGCATCGTTGCAGAACGTCTCGCTGCCCAGAATCAGCCGGTTCGGATACTTCTTCAGGTCGTGCTTGTAGCGGTAGATGCCGTAGTTGTAGCCCGCAATGTCCATGTTGGCAAAGGCGTCACGGGTCTTGACGTCGCAGCCGTGCAGGGTCGCGCCGCGCTTCATGAACTCGTCGCCCATCAGACCCGCGAGGTCATTGAAGAACTTGCTGCCGACGGCCTTCTTCTTCTGCGGCTGCACCCCGGCGGCGCGCAGCTTCTCCGCCTTTTCGGCTTCCTTCTTCGCCTTCTCGTCGCTGTACACGCCGAAGCCGATGGAACTTAAAAAGTTGAAGAAGATGTTCACACCGCAGGTCACCGGGCGGGAATCGTCCAGCCCGTGCAGGAAGTCAGTCATCTCTTTGGTCAGGGCGATGCCGCGCTTTTGGGCAGTCTCGCTGACCTCGTTGCCGGTAGAGTAGAGCACGACGCAGGGGTGGTTGTAGTCTTTTTCCACCATGTCGGTCAGATCCTGATGCCACCAGTCGTTGAAATGATCCACGTAGTCATACTCGGTTTTGTGGATGTACCAATGGTCGATGTACTCGTCCATGACAAGCATACCCTGGCGGTCGCACTCGGTCAGCAGCGCCTTGGAGCAGGGGTTGTGCGCTGAGCGAATGGCGTTGTAGCCGTTCGCTTTCAGCAGGCGTACCTTGCGCGCCACGGCGTCGGGGTCACAAACTGCGCCCAACAAACCATTATCGTGGTGGATGCACGCGCCCTGGATGATGTACCGCTTGCCGTTGAGCAGGAAGCCGTCCGTACCCCACTCGACCTTGCGAACACCGAACGTCTCGGTTACCACATCATCGGCAAAGTGGACGCGGCAGGTGTACAGGTTGGGCGTTTCGGGTGTCCAAAGGCGGGCGTTATCAAGGGTCAGGGTAAATACGGCCTCGCCGTCGCTCTCCTGCTGCATGGCGGGCAGGTCGTCCACCGTCAGGCGTACCGTGCCGGGGGCGGTGGTCTTTACGCGCACCTCCACGACGGCGGGGTCAAGCGACAGGGTGCGGATTTTAACGCCGTTCAGTGCGATATGCGCGCCCCTTGCCGTCCAAAGCTGCACCGGGCGGTAGATGCCCGCACCGGAATACCATCGGCTGTTGGGCTGGTCGGCGTTGCGGGCAATGACACGCAGCTCGTTCTCGCCTGCGTGCAGATACGGCGCACAATCAACATAAAAGTTGGTGTAGCCGTAGGGGCGGAACGCAGCCTTTTGACCGTTGAGCCAGACCTCGGCATTATGGTAGACGCCCTCAAACTCCAGAATGTGGGTGTCTGCCAGCTCGTTTTCCGGCACGGTCAGGGTGCGCCGGTACTCGTAGTCATGTCCCTCGTACCAGCCGGTATTGGTGCCGCCCGCGCTCAGGGCGGTGCGGGGTTCAGCCAGCATGGCATCATGGGGCAGGGTCACCGGTTTGCCGGGTGCGGTATCGCCCAAATGGCGGCAGGTCCAGCCGGTGAGAAGTGGGGTTGGTTTCATAGTGGTATACCTTTCCTGAGATTCCAAAAGGCCTCGGACGCTGCACAGCCTCCGAGACCTTTATCACTTTACATGGCTTTATCTTTGCGCACGAAAGAACTGATGAGAAGTGCCAGCATACTGATGGCGACCACCACGCAGATACGCATGATCGCGCCGATTTTGCTGACGTCACCGAACATTGCCAAGCCGAAGAAGTAGCCGACAAAGGTATAAACGGAATCCGTAATAAAAGCGCAGAGGGAGACCGCGCTGAGCGCCGGGGCTGCGATTGCCAGCAGGTCATTGTCCGTTACCAGCCCGGCTGCACTGATGTCCGAAAGTCGGCGAAGCCATATCATAAAAGCACCGCCACAAGTCCAATGTATACCCAGACGTTGCTGCTGCCGGTGTCGGCAGCATACAAGGCATACAGGATAATACCGACCAGCGCCAGAACGGTCCCGGCAAGATCCAACCAGAAGCCTACGGCTCTGTTTTGAAACAGGTTCTTCATTTTCGTGTCCTCCTATCTCAGGCTTTTTCTTCGCTGCGGCGCTTGGCGCGGAACATCATGAACAAGCTGCCCGCCATCAGCAGTACAAACACGACATCAATGGCATACAGTGCGATCTGCCACCACGGCATGATTGACTCGACCGTAGCATCCATGCTCAGACCGTTAATCAAATTCGTGCGAGAGAGCATATAGTGGTAGCGCTTGACGGCATCACGCAGGTTCAACAGCATATTGCCGTCGTCATTGCCGCGAATTTCCTCCACAATGGCGGATGCCGCAGAGCCGGTGGGATCGATGCAGTAGGTCGTGGTACCGGCGCTCAGAGAGGTGGCGAAGTGGCTCTTGTACGCACCGCCAGCCACGCCGTCGGTCTCCTGCTGGCCGTTGAAGCCCCATTCCTTGCGCAGCACCTGCGTGCAGAGCGCCTTGCTGGAGGAAGACCAAACGAGGCCGAGTCGGTTAAAGGACTGCATCAAGGCCATCGTGTTTTCGTTGGAAAGCGCACCCTCAAAGGCGCGCAGGGTCTGCTCACGGAAAGCCTGCTCGTTGAAGAACACGGCAAGACCTTCGCGGTGGAATTCCTGATCGTTGCCAGCTACGTGCTTGATGCCGGGGGTGACGCCACGGCTCTGCACAGCGGTCAGTTCGGTGGTGGTGTACAGGTTGGTCAGAACGGCATCCTCTG
>ENA-OOZA01001150-OOZA01001150.1-human-gut-metagenome-genome-assembly--contig:-NODE-1150-length-14123-cov-1.813264_pt1 | contig 14123 bp, 22 predicted proteins | sample MGYA00241703_ERZ501378 | MGnify/ENA primary metagenome ERZ501378 (study PRJEB25962, sample SAMEA2042916) | human gut metagenome | biome: human gut; feature: human-associated habitat; material: faeces...
CGTTGAGACAGCAGAGGTAGAGGGCTGGGATGATGAGAACCCACTCAACTATAGAAATTGCGATCTTGCAGAGTGTGAAAAGTATTTTAAAGCAAATGTACATAAGGTAGACAATAACAGAAAAGTAAAGCCGGGGCAAATATGGAAACACTTTAAGACCGGGAAAAAAGTAAGGATATTAGCTGTATCTCAGGATACAGAGAGTGTAGGTAGTTACAGTGTAGTTTATGTGTGTACAGATGGCAAGGTCTGGCATAGACCTTTATGGATGTTCTTATCTGAGGTGGATCACAATAAATACCCTGATGCGAAACAATTATACAGATTTGAATTAGTTGAATAAATAACTGGAGAGCTGAGGAGAAAAAAGTTTCTTTTTAGCTCTCTTTTTGTCTAAAAAATCTTATATCTCTGGTTATCACTATAAGGAGGTGTAAGGCATGGAAGAAACTAAAAACGTGTGGATCTCAGATCAAGCGGCTGAGGTTTTAGAATATCTCAAGACTACTCACTATGAGGAGAGTATAGCGGTAAAGAGTGGAGCAATATGTGAGTTATTTAATTTAAAGAAAGAGAGTCTGAGGGCTGTGGTAAATTGTCTGAGGAGTGACGGATACCCGGTCTGTAGTTCTTGCCGTGGATATTGGTACTCAGAAAAGCCGGAGGATATTGATAAGACTCTAAAACATCTGGAGGGGAGAATCTCCGGGATGCAAAGGGCTATCACAGGATTAAAAAGGATCAGATCAGGAGAATAAACAGGAGAGACAGGAGATTATAACTTTCTGTCTCTTTATTTTTGAGGAGGATAACGTGTTTAAAGAGGGCGAATTGATAAAGTATATGATGCCTCTTGATGCTGATTACAGTTATGGAGTAATCACTGAGCTCAAGAAAGGGAGAGCTGAGGTAGTATTAAAATCTTATCCTCAAGGGCTGGTTGTTGAGGTTCCTTACAGAGTGATGGAACATATAAGAAAGAGGTGATTAAGTTGGGAGCCGTGAGGGCAAAGACCACAAATGATAGATTGCTGGAGATTGATTACAGTGATACAGAGGCAGTAAAGAAAATAATATCAAGCTGGGGAATGGTGGAGAAACTGGCTGAGGGAGGAGATACAGTAGCCTCAGCTATATTAGTAGATCTACAGACAGCAATAGGGGTAAGTATTACAGAGTTCGGAGAAAATAAAAAGGTTGGCTTTGATGTAAGCCGGATCAACAGAGGAGTATTAACAGAGGCTCAGTTTATTTTTCTGATCTATGTGTTAGGGCTGGGGTACAGACAGGATGAGATAGCTTATGTACTGGGCTGTACAAAACAGACGGTAAATGTGCATATACAGAGAGCTCTTAAGAGGATCTGTAGATTTCTGGAAAAGGAGGACAATAAGGGTGAGAAGAATAAGAAAAAGAGAAGAAGATCCAGCCGACAAGTGGCTAAGAGAGCACGATCCGTATTACACAAGCATGAGCCGGGGAAAGGCAAAGATGATAAAACATCCTTATCTCACTCCAGATCAGGAAGTAAGTAGGCAAAGAAAGGAGATCCCTATTACTTGTGTATCTAATGTAGATCTGGATTATTTGAACGTAACGAAACACTAAAGGCTGACTTTGTAGGAAGTATTTACACTATATTTATGAAAGCTGTTTGAAGTAGTAGGAAGTAAAAAAGGAAGATTTAGGAGGTAGATTTACAATGGATATGAAAGAAAGAGAAATACAGTATTGTAACCCGGAGGAGCTGATCCCGTATGAGAAAAATCCCCGTGATAATCGTGCGGCTCTTGATGCTATAGAGCTGAGTATTGAGGAATATGGGTTTACTAATCCTATTCTGGTAAATGAGGAGAAAGTGATCCTTGCCGGACATACCAGAAGAGAGGCGGCTATCTTAGCTGGGTTGGAGAAAGTTCCGTACATAGTAGTTGACGGACTTACAGAAGCTCAGCAGAAAGCCTATAGACTGGCAGACAATAAGTTATCAGAGTTGTCTATTTGGGATGAGGATTTACTCAAGGAAGAGCTGGAGGATCTGTTAGATGAGGACTATGATATTTCTCTTACTGGTTTCTCTGATGTAGATTTGACAGACCTTTTAAAAGATGAGGAGGATCTGGAGGACATAGAGCCGGAGGAACCGAAAGAAAAGAAAACTACTCTCCCTATGCTGAGGTTTGGATCCAACAGTGTAAGGATTACACAGGATGAGTTAATCATGCTGAGTAACAGATACAATGAGTATGTAGAGGCTGAGCCGGGAGAGGGATTTGTAACATGGTTGTTAAAGAGAGGCATATAGGAGCGTTATATATTGACGGTAAAAAGGTAGCAGATAAATGTGAGGAGATAGTTGAGACAGTAGAGCTTGATACGGATTTCAGGGACAGAGCTCTTAACTTTCCTGAGAAGCTGACAGTTACTTTCAGTGATTTTAGGCTTAAGAGAAATGATATGCTGAGTCTTATGTATGGTATGAAGATCACAAACAACTATCTTAAATTACATGGTGGCATAATGACAAGAGAGGTAGCCGGAAGAAAGGGTAAAAGAAAATGGTAGCAAGGATCTTAGTGTATATGATCTATTTTAGTCCTTATGTGTTCTGTATCTGTTTACTTGCTGAGTATGTGCTTACTCTGGTAAATATCAAAAGAGAGAAGAAGCTGGAGGAAGAGCGGCGAAAGTCAATGAACCGGGCAATATATACTTTAGCTTTAGAGCTCAGGAGATTAAATAACAGATTAGAGTGTAAGGTGTGCCCGGGAAAAGAAGAGAATACAGAGGCAGAATGAAAGAAATGAGGTACAGATCCGGGGAAAGGAAAAGTACCTCATTTTATATTGCATAGCCTTATGAAATTCATAGAAATGAGGATGAAGAAATCCGGGGAAAAAGAGCATTGCCGGGGAAAGAGAAAATACTGATAAATACAGGAATAAAAGCAGAAACAGTAATACCAAAAAGAAAAGAAAGAATGAGTAACATAGTAGTAAAGACATAAGAAGTAATAAAAGAATGTCATATTTTTAGAGCCTTTGAGCTAAATATTATGAAATTGATATACATTTAAAGCAATTTTAAAGAGAACCCTCCCAACAAACAAAGGGAGGAGTGAGTGAGGAGAAAGGAGGTTTAAAAGCTGATGGTAGAGGAAAAAGGGCAGAATCAGGAGGCTGAGGCTCCAGTAGTGCCTAAGAAGAGCCAAAAAGAGACAGAAGCTCAGAAAACAGCGTTTGAGCTTTACTATAACATGGGAGAAAAGAGATCCTTAGAGGCTGTAGCTAACAGTTGTGGTAAAAGTACCCGTACTATAGGGGAATGGAGTCGTAAATTTCAGTGGAAAGACCGTATTTTACAGAAAGAAATTGAAGAAACAGCGGAAAAAGGCTCTACAGCTAATGCAGTATTGGATGTAAAAGCAGAGTATAGAAAGGTTATCAGAGCCCTTGTAGCGGCGTTTGTAAAGGATTTTAAGGCTGGAAAGGTCAAGATTAAGAATATACAGGACTTTGAGAGAGTGGTTAAGCTGGATCTGTTACTCTTAGGAGATCCTACAGACAGGGTAGCTCAGGAGAATAAGGAGCAAATAGAACTCACTGAGGAGGATAGAAAGGCTATTTTTGCTGTAGCTGACAGTATCAAAGAGGAGATGAAAGCTCTCAGGAGCTAATTTATTGTGCAAGATTACTTTTTAAAGGAAAAAATCTCTATGGTTTTATAAATACCGATTGTGAAATATACACAAAAAGTTAATGCCTGTCTAAAAATGGCACTTAAGGCGGTTATTACTGAGTGTAAGTAAGCTGAGAGGCAAGGATTACACAGGAGGTAAAGGATCATGGGAAAGATTACAAAGGGCTTTAAGTACATTGGAGCCGGGATAGTGGATTTATTGGCTGGAGGAGTAAAGCTGTTTGCAAGAGCTATAGGAGCTGTTATCAAGAGTCATAGAAAGAGAAAGCTCAAAAAGGCTACAGCTTATGTAGAGAAATATGGGTATGAGCTCCAGATCAATAGCCGTGTAAGATTTAATAATACCCCTTACTATGTAATGTCCTATGAATACTTTGAGGACGTAGAAAGAAAAAGGGAGGTATCTATTAAGCTGATCGGCGTACCACAGCATAAAGAAATGATGAGGAGGATTAAAAGCAAATGACAGGAAATGAGTATCAGGCTTTAGCAATGAGAACAAATGACGGAGAGTCTACAGAGCGTTTAGGATATCACACAGATCCGGGACTGAATGAGGTTAAGGATTTTGGTGGAGTCTTAAATGGATGTTTAGGATTAGCTGGAGAGTCCGGGGAAGTGCTGGACATGGTTAAAAAGTGGGTATTCCATGAGAAAGATCTGGACAAGGATCACTTAAAGAAAGAGATCGGAGATGTAATGTGGTATGTAGCTATGTTATGTGAGAGCTTTGGTTTTGATCTTGATGAGATCTTGCAGATGAATGTAGATAAGCTCAAGGCAAGATACCCGGAGGGATTTGATCCAGACAAGGCGAATAACAGAAAGCCGGGGGATGTGTAAATGTATTGTGAAAAAGAAAAAGAGTGTCCTATTTATCAGATTCACAGAGAGTTAAATGGACATTATCAGAGGCTCATAAATGAGTTGTTAGGAAAAGGCTATTATAACATGGGAATGGATGCTTACAGTTGTAATGCAGAATCTTGTGAGGATATGTTACATGAGATCAGGAGAATGAGAAAGTTGATAAGTACAGGGCGGTGGATAGTTTTGGTATCAATTATTTATACTCTTTTGTCATTTGTCAGATAGGAGGAGAAGATCATGAGATTAGCTGATGCTTTTGGAGCTGAGGATAGAGTACAGGTAAAGTTTTCTGATTTTTATAATCTGGTAAAAGGATGTACTCAGATGCTTAACGCTATTAACTGTAATGTCCCTCATAGATACATCAGAGAGATGGTAACAGGTAAGAGTGAGGAGCCGGAGAAAAGGGAGTTGCTGATAGGAGCTCCTGAGGAAGAGAAACAGGGAGGTAAGAAGAAATGAGTAAAGACATGGTAAAAAGACCAGATCACTATTGTTTCAGTAAGTTTGAGCCTAAGGATGTGATCCGTGAGTGGGGGCTTAACTTTAATCTGGGCTCAGCGGTTAAGTACATAGCAAGAGCCGGAAGAAAGGATGATATTGTACAGGATCTTAAGAAAGCAAGAGAGTTTCTTAGCTTTGAGATTGAAGCTCTGGAGGCTGAGAGAGGAGTTACAGAAGAGGCTAAGCCTGATGGAGAACAGGAAAAGGCTTTGAGATTCTACAGAGCTTTTAGAGGACTTGTTTCTAAGGCAAGCAATGATTACTGTATGAAGCATTTGGGTGTTAATGATGTGCTGGATGGGTATATATTAGATTTTCACATGATTGTACCGAGAGGTATAAGTATTGATGAGGTTGTAGATATGTGGTCAGAGTCATGGGAGGAAAAGGTAAATGAAAGTTGTACAAGCCGGGTTTGAGATCATGGATCCTCTGAATGGGGAGAAGATCTTAAGGAAGATTGAAAGAGTAGCAAGAGTGTGTTATAAGTCTGAGGACAAGATTACCACTGGATCCGCTGAGAAGATGGTAAAAGGACTGATAAAGAGAGGACATGAGGCAATGCTGGAGCACTTCTCTTTCTCAGTTAAGTTTACAGTAGACAGAGGAGTATCTCATGAGCTTGTGAGACATAGAATAGCCTCATTTGCTCAGGAGAGTACAAGATACTGTAATTACGGGCATGAGGGAGAGATTTCAGTGATTGAGCCTTTTTATCTCAAAGAGTGCCGGGATAAAGAGCCTTGGAAGTATAACGCTTGGGTTGAGGCTTGCTGTAAGGCTGAGGATAGATATTTATGTCTGTTAGAATGGGGAGCAAGTCCTCAGGAGGCAAGAGCTGTATTACCTAACAGTCTTAAGACAGAGATTGTAGTAACAGCAAACCTCAGGGAGTGGAGGAACATCTTTAAGCTGAGAGCTGTGGGGGTGACAGGAAAGCCACATCCTCAGATGTTAGAGGTTATGGTTCCATTACTGGAGGAAGTAAAGAAACAGATCCCGGTAGTATTTGATGATCTTGTAACAGAATAAAAGAAAGATGAGGGGGAGGGTGGCGGCTCTCCTCTTTTTGTGAGGTAAAAGCTATGGTAAGTATTGGATTTTGTGTATTTATTGGTATCATCTCATTTATTGTAGGATCCTTTAGCGGTATCTGTATGATCTGTATGTGTGTAGTAGGAGGTAGCGGTGATGAGAGTGGGGCAGATAGTAACATTGAAGAAGAACACAAGCCGGAGGCTTAGAGTCTTAGCTATATCAGACTGGGATATAGTAACTGTAATGGATCTGGCAGATAAGACAGAAAAGGAGTTTGAGATAGGTCAGCTCCAGAGAGTAAGGAGAAGAAAATAGCATGAGGGGCAATGAGGAGTATAAGGAAGTAGGTAAACGGTGCAAAGGGGCTTTATATCTCAAGAGACATAGGGTGATAAAGAAACCGGGAAGAGGGTACAGATGTAAATATTGTGATCGTATCCTCTCAGATCTGAGGTATGAAGCAGAAAGGAAGAAAAGATGATAAATTATGAAGTAGCTATGAGAATGATAACACTGATCCTGTGGGCTCTGGGGGCTGTATGGAGCCTGTTTATGGTAATGGAGAATAACAAGTATTTCAATATTCGGAAAGATGAGGAGAAAAACACATTAGCTTGTAATCTGTTAGCGTGGATCGTGTTAATGGTACTGAGTATCATAAGAGTAGTAAAGGTTATACATTAAGGCAAAGAGGGGCTCAAAAGGCTCCTCTTTTTAGTTCGTAAGAAAGGAGGATATAAAGGTGAATGTATTAGATAGCGTATGGTTAGAACAGTCAAAGAAAGACAAGATCATAAAAGAGATCATTCTAACAGCGGATTTTGAGACAGCATACTATACAGTGTGCAAATACATAACCTGTAGATCCCTCCAGCCTTTACACGCAAGTATCATTCACAATGTATCAGATAATCAAGCCTCTATGGATCTTGCTCCCCGTGGACATGGTAAATCTACTATCGGTGATGTGGATTTCTGTATCACAAAGGTACTCAGGAACCCGGATATAAGAATCATGATCGGATCAAAGACACAGACTCAGGCAAGTGCATTTTTAAAGGAGATTCGTACTCACTTTGAGCAAAATGTAAATCTGATCCGTATTTTCGGAGACTGGAAGAAAAGCCGGGACAATGTATGGAATGATAAAGAGTTTACAGTAAACCGGAGGACAGTGATTAAGAAAGAGGCTACTGTATCAGCGTTAGGAGCCTCAGGAGCCGTAGTTTCTAAGCATTTCGATATAATTATAGGTGATGACTTAGTAGGCTTTGAAAACGCACGTACAGAGGCTCAGAGAAAGGTTTTAAAGGAATGGTTTTATAGTTCCCTGTACCCTACACTTGAGCCGGATGGAGAGATTCACATTCTGGGGACAAGATACAGCCCTATGGATCTGTATGAGGATCTTATTAAGAGTAAGAACTACAAAGTAAATGTACAGCAAGCTATCACAGTTAAGGACGGTCAGGAGTATTCTCTTTGGGAGTCTAAGTTTAGCCTTGAGAAGCTGAGAAGTATCAGGGAAGAGGCTGGGCTGATTATCTTTAATATGCAGTACCAGAACAATACAGAGCTTGCAAAGGGTAAGATCTTTAAATACAAGTATTTCAAACACTTTGAGGAGTATGATATTGATTATGACCTCAACAGAGTAAGGGTTAAGGTGCTGGATTCTCAGGGAGTGCCTTACTGGATTCCGGTAAGGATCTACATGGGTGCTGACTTGGCAATATCAGAGGACGAAACCAGTAACAATGATTACTTTGTATTAACGGTAATAGGCGTGGATAAAAATAAAAATGTCTATGTGCTGGATTACCTAAAGGAGAGACTTACCTTTAATGCTCAGCTTAATGCTATTCTGGACTATGGAAAGAATAAATTCCCTATGGTGGAGAGAATAGGCGTGGAGACTGTACAGTATCAGAAATCACTTGCTCAGGAGATCAGGAGACTTAGCCTGTTACCTGTAGTCAATATTCAGACAAGTAAAGACAAGGTAACAAGAGCAATGAGAAGATCCGCATTATTTGAAAATGGTAAGGTATGGTTTAGGATCGGTATGGATGATCTTGAGGAATGTTTGTTACTATTCCCGGAAGTAGATCATGATGATTTATTTGATGGTTTAGACTTTGCCTTAACAGTAGCGGATCAGGGTAACTCAGTAAGAGTATTGAATAGAGAAGATTTTAACATTTAACAGGAGAGCCGGAGGAGGCTCTTTTTTATTGCGTGAAAAGAGGAGGATGAGAACAGTGATAACAAAAAGACCTATAGACAATGAATTTAATATTGAGAAGAAAGAGAGCCGCTTTAATGTGGCTTTGCTGGATGATCTTGTAGATTATCATTTTAGAAAGATCAAGCCCCGGTACATGAAGTATCAGAAACTCTATGAGGGTAAGGCTAAGATCTTTAAGAGAGCAAGAATGAAAGGAAAGAATAAGCCGTGTAATAAGATTGCAAATGATTTTTGCGGTCAGATTATTGATACAACAGTAGGTTATTTCTTAGGAAATCCTATCACTATCAACTACACAGAGAAAGAAAACAAGGCGGTAGGCACTCAAACGGCTGAGGCTGATGTAGGGGTAGACCTGAAAGAGCTTAAGACTACAGATACAGCGGTACAGGATGAGCTTGACGGGATCTTACAGGAGAACTACAGAGATGATCTTTTCATGGAGTGGGGTAAAGAGTGCATGATTAAGAGCGTGTCTCATCTGTTAGTGTATCAGGATGAACAGAGTAAGACTAAGATCATCCGGCTTAAGGCTGAGGATGTGATTATAGTGTATGCCAACAGCTCCACAAAACAGGCTCTTTACAAGATCCGTCTGTATGCGATTGATACAGAGGATACAGACAGAACTACACTTTATGCTGAGGTATGGAGTGATACAAAGATGGAGCTTTTCAAGAGAACAGATGATACCTCAAACCCACGGGTACAGGGCTTTGAGTTTGTAAGAGAGGAGCCTCATATCTTTGGTAGAATCCCTATTGTTACTCTGTACAACAATGAGGAGGAGATGAGTGATCTTGAGAAGATTGAGAGCCTCATAAACGACTATGACAGAGTAATGAGTGATATTTCAGATGAGTTTGAGGCTTTCCGCAATGCTTACCTTGTTATCAAGGATATGGTAATGAATGGGGACAGTATGCAGAAGCTCAAAGAGGAGGGCATTGTAGAGATCACTGATTCTGGAGATATGAAGTTTGTAACTAAGGAGATCCAGACAGACGCTATCAACAGCCACTTAGACCGATTGGAGAAGAATATTTATAAGTTTGCTCAGGTTCCTGATTTGTCAGATGAGAATTTTGCTGGAAATCTCTCAGGTATTGCTATCAGATTTAAGCTCTTTGGGCTGGAGACTAAATGTATCACAAAAGAGAGAAAGATGGATAAGGCTATCAGGCAGTTGGTAGAGCTCTTAGCCGTACCTATCAAGGTTGTAACCGGAAAAGATGTAGAGATGAGAAACTTAAAGTTAGAGTTTAAGAGAAATATCCCGGCAAATATCACTGAGATTGTGGATACAGTAGTAAAACTGGATGGAAAGGTTGATAGTGAGACTCTGTTAGCCCTGTTACCGTTTGTGGATAACCCAAAAGAGGTACTTGAAAAGGTAAAAGCTCAGAAAAAGGAGAATATGAAAGAGTTTGATCCGTATTCTATCCAAAATGCTGAGGATGATAGCAAAGTACAGTTTCCTAACACTAATGATCCTCAAAATAACCCTTTTATGAGGAATAACAGTGGAGTAAATGAGGAATAAAGGAGGGGTAAGTGGTGAGTGGCTACTATGTGAATGAAGCAGTAAGGAAAATGTACGGGATCCCACTCTCTCAGCTCACTCCAGAACAGAGGGAGATCCTGAGACAGGACGGGATCAGGAGAGCTAAGCTCATAGATGAGAGACAAAAGGACTTTATGAGGAATAACAAGAGAGCTTTTGAGGATGCTGAAAAGCTAAATAAAGTCTTAGCCTCTATCTATGGATCTTGTCAGAAAGAAATTTTAGGAAACGTAGCTGAGACTATCGCAAAAGTAAAGAAAGCTGGAGGAGAGTGGAGCTATGCGAACCAGTCAGCCCTCACCCGGAGTAGAGGACTCTTTGAACAGATTAATAAAGAGCTGATTAAGCTGGGTAAACAGGAGAATACCGTGTTTAGAACTAATCTACAGAATATCTATACAGATCAGTTTTTAAGGACGATATACACCTTAGGACAGACTCAGACAGTAAAGAGTAGCTTTAATATGCTTAATCCCCGTCTGATACAGGATACACTTGATTACCCGTGGTCTGGGGCTATGTTCTCAGATCGTTTATGGTTAGATAAGGACAGGCTGGGGAGAAACTTAAGGGTAGGGCTTACTCAGTCCATGATCTTAGGAGAGGACATGGACAGGATAGCGGATAGAGTAGGGGCTAACATCAATACCTCAAAATATAACGCTCTGAGAGTAGCCCGGACAGAGACAAAGAGGGTAACATACTCCTCACAGGCGGCGGCTTTTGAGGATCAGAATGTTGGAGAGGTTCGTTATATGGCGGCTAACAATGGAGGAGATAGCCGGACTTGTGATTTATGCAAGGAAGATCACGGGAAAGTGTATAAGCTGGGAGAGGAGCCTTCTTTACCTCGACACCCTAATTGTAGATGCTGGTATATTCCTGTAGTAAAGGATACCTTTGAGGATAATGAGCTAAATGAGCTTACCGGATCCGTTAGAGGGGCTGAGAACTATGAGAAATGGAAAGAGAAAGAGGCGGCAAAGATCAAGGCGGCTCAGGAGGCTAAACAGTCAGAGGAGATTATAAAAGCTAAGGTAACAGCGGATACAGCTAAGACAGGTATGGAGAAAACAGAGGTCAAGCTCACAGATTACCCTGAGGCATTTTACAGCAAAAAGACAGAGGCTAAAAACACTCAAGCTCTGTTAGATTATGTTAATGCTCAAAATGTGACGGATCCTAATATCTTGAAATTGTACAAGAATATGGATAAACTATGTGAAAAATTGCCTGATGATGTTGTGATTAAGGTAACACATGGGGAGCATAGGGTTAAGCGGTCACTTACAAAAAACTTTGAGTGGTGTGTAGATGTGGGTATTCCTAAAATAGATCCTAAGTTTGTTGGTACTTGTGATACAAGTTTACATGAGGAAATGCACTTTCTTGATATGCTGTTATCTGTTAGGGGGGAGGTTAAATATCCTAACAAGATGTTTTCTGAGTCTTATAAGCCGCTTATAGGAGCATTTGATAAGGCTACTCCTAAAATTGGAGATCGAGCTAAAAAGCTCTTTACTGAATTTTCTGAGTATTATCAGAAGATAAACAAAAAAAGACATGAAAAGTATGATACAATGATAGCAGAACTGGATAAACAGTATTATGCTGGGAAGATTGACGCAAAGAAGTTTAACAGCACAGCTAAAAAGATTTGGAAAGAAATTGTTGCAGAAAGCGATAAGGAAATAAGGAGCTTTAAAGGCGGTGGAATATCTGGATTACAGGATATTTATGATGCTATAAGCAATGGTGTGTTTAGAGATACGGGAGAGGTACTTTACGGTCATGGATCCTCATATTATCAAGATAGACATAGAAATAATCCTAATTGCTCAGAGAGTTTAGCTAACTATGCCGCTTTAAGCATAGGACACCCTGAGCTTATTGAGATCTTAGCTGAGGATCATCCAGAAGTTGTTAAAGCCCTTAGGCAATGTGTAGAAGAAATGGCAAAGGAGGTAGCTGAACTATGAGTAAAGAAGAAAAGCTGATGAAGATTATGAGGCTCTTAAGTTACGCTATTGGTATTCCTGAAATGGTTTATTTTGATGTAGACAGTGAGGAGTTACTGGATGAAAAGATTGAGGTGCTTGAACAGATAAAGGACGGGAAGAAAATACAGGATATTCCACACTTTTATGAAGTGTTAGAGAAGTTACCGGGAAAAGGTTCTTTATGGGATTGATTGAGTAGAAGAAATGAGGTTATTGGCTGTAAAAGGCTGATAACCTCATTTTTTTTTGTCTTTTACTCACTTAGTAGGCTGATTTTATAGGAAGTAAACACACATATGTATAGAGGGTTAAATGTAGAAAACCTACGGGGGTTTTACATCTTAAAACTTATAAAAAGGAGGATTTAATACAATGGACGAAACAAAAGGAACAGCAACTACTGTAGAGACTTCTACAGAGGAAAAGACCACTACCAATACTGGCACTGAGACAAAAGACAGTAAGACAGGCTCCGGGGCTGTTAAGACTGAGGAACAGATCAGGGCAGAAGTAGAGGCAGAGTTAAAGGCTAACTATGAAAAGCTGGCAGATCAGAGAGTTACCGCCGCACAAAAGAAATGGAAACAGGATCAGGAAAAGAAAGCCGCTCTTGAGAAAATGTCTGAGGATGAAAAGCGTAAGGCAGAAGATGAGGAGAGAGCCGCTGAAAACGCAAGAAAAGAGCATGAGCTCACAATCAAAGGTTTGCGACTTGATGTAGTGGATGCTGTGGCAGAGCTTGGACTTGATACAGGATTTAGAAATCTGGTTGCTGTAGAAGATCTGGCTCTTATTTCTGATGAAGAGGAAAGAAAGAAAAAGCTCACAGAAAGAATTAAGGGCATGAAAGAGCTTTTTGACGCTGAGGTTAAGAAACAGGTTGCAAAAGAAAAGGCTGAGTTTCTGAAAGGACATACTCCTCCAGCTTCAAAGGAAAAGACTGGAGATAAGTCTTACAGTGATTACAAAAAGACCGGGAATGTCAAGGGCATGATCGGAGAAAAGCTGAGCGGATTGTTCAGTGAGGAATAACAAAAATTTAAGGAGGAAAATTTAAAATGGCAGAAATGTTAAAACGTAAGGATTTTCTGGAGAATGAGGTTGTTGATCTTAGAGAAGAGATTGCACTCACATCTCCGACTGATACTCCTCTTACTACTCTGTTAATGGGTAGAGGGGCTGTAGTTCCGGCTACCGATATTACAGTAACTTGGAGAGAAAGAAAACTGAATGAAACAAGAGGTACTCTTAAGCTGGAGGGTGCTGAGGCTGGTGATCCTATCAAGTCCAGCAGATCTACTCTTTCTAACCTCTGTCAGATCATTGAGAAAGTAACTCAGGTATCTGGTACAGCTCAGGCTCTTAATCCTAAGGGCATTGGTAAGAGTTTTGAGGCTGAGATCAATGATCGTCTGATTGAGACAAAGAGAGATCTTGAGTGGTACTTCCTGAATGGTACTAAGGCGGCTGGTAGTGAAACTGTACCCCGTCAGATGAACGGACTTGTAAACCTCGTTAATGCAGATAACGTAGTTGATGCAACAGAGGGACTTACAGAGGTTCTTATGCTGGATGCTATGCAGAAAATGTGGGATCACGGCTCTCAGGGTGGTTTGAGAATGATGTAAAAATGTATAGTATTCAAACGCACCGGAGATATAGAACAGACAATAACAGTTTGAGAATGATGTAAAAGTGTATAATATTCAAACTTTAATGAAATGGTTAGAGTATGGAAACAGTTTGAGAATAATGTAAACTGTGTAATATTTGAACTTTTTGGAGTCGCATTTACGGGCTTGTATGGGTTTGAGTATGATGCAAAAATGTATAGCAAAAAATTACGGATTACTGATAATTGGTTCAGTACCCCGTAATTTCGATTGACTTTTCAAACCTTCCACAAGCCGTGTATTATTCTCCGACAACATGATGCAGAATCTGATGAATTTGTCTTTTAGGCACTGGAAGGAGGAGCAGTTGCGGATCATGACAGGCTTCGAAACATTGGAGATGGAGATTTTACAGAAAAGAATATCAGCTAGATCAGTTTTCAAGGCACAAAATTAAAAAGTCGGAAATAAATATTCAAGAGATACTAAATAGGGAAGCATTAAAAAAGTTCCGGCTATTTGTAACACTATTTCTAAAGCACAAAAAATTTACAAAGGATGTAAACGGTGAAAATCGGGTGCTTCTA
>ENA-OOZA01001157-OOZA01001157.1-human-gut-metagenome-genome-assembly--contig:-NODE-1157-length-14087-cov-2.822335_pt1 | contig 14087 bp, 8 predicted proteins | sample MGYA00241703_ERZ501378 | MGnify/ENA primary metagenome ERZ501378 (study PRJEB25962, sample SAMEA2042916) | human gut metagenome | biome: human gut; feature: human-associated habitat; material: faeces...
TTGCACATTAGCATATTTGCACATTAGCACATTTATAGTTATGAAGGTTATCAACTTTGCCGAGACAAATTCTGTCTTGAACCAATACGTGGCGGAAATTCGTGATGTAGCAGTCCAGGGCGACCGTATGCGTTTCCGCCGTAATATTGAACGCATTGGAGAGATAATGGCGTATGAAATGAGTAAGGAACTGACGTATTCTGTCAAGCAGGTACAGACTCCCTTGGGGGTGGCGTCGGTCAGCACACCCGATGACGAGGTGGTGATTGCCACTGTTTTCCGTGCCGGATTGCCTTTGCATACTGGATTCTTGAATATGTTCGACCATGCCGGGAATGCTTTTGTTTCCGCTTACCGTTATTATAAGGATAAGGAATGCCGTACGGTGGATGTACACATCGAATACATCGCTACTCCGGATTTGTCCAAGAAGACATTATTGATTGTAGACCCGATGCTTGCCACGGGAGAAAGTATGGAATTGGCCTGGAAGGCCTTCGTCACCAAGGGGATGCCGGCCAAGTTGCAGATAGCTTGTGTCATAGCCAGCCGGCAGGGCGTAGAGCATCTGGAAAAGCTGTTCCCTGGAGATGAAGTGACCTTGTGGTGTGCAGCAATCGACCCGGAGATGAACGAGCATTCCTATATCGTTCCTGGGCTGGGAGATGCCGGAGATTTGGCGTTCGGTGACAAGATATAAGGTTCATATATCTTTTCCATCAGCCTTTTCCCAAGTGCGGGCCTATAATGACCCGGTTCATAATAATTGTGGATGTCTTCCGTGTATTCGTTGATACCGGTGAAATCAAATACATTCCGTTTTCCGAAGAAGCGCTTCAGTGTCTTTACGTCGGCAGGGTTTATGTTGACTTGCAGGTAGTCGGGACTGATAATGATTTTTACATCGGTATCATGTTTCCGGCAAATCCACTTTATTTCCTGCAACAGATTGATTTGCTTTTCCCTGAGCACTTGGGGGGCTTCCCGGTATTTCCCGTCTCTATAATTCTTCATTTTCTCTTTGGTGAATTCTCCTTTCCGGTTTTCCCAGTACTTATCTCCCTCTTCCTTTATCATTTTCTCTCTGGGATTTAACACGTCATTGGTTACCGGGTTTCGGGTGGAGCCATAGGGGTTTATAACCCCTTTCATGTAAGGGCGATAGGTATGGAACAGCTTGTAGTCCAGATAGGGGAAGAGAAAGTTCGGGTAGAAGAAGGCTTGGCAGAATTCCTTCTGAAACTTGAAGCTGCTTATTCCCGATATGGCGGGCGGCAGAATGTTGGAATGTCCGGTCAGGCAGCGGTCGTTGTGCAATGATTCCTTGTCGATAATCAGCAGCAGGTTCTTGATTGTTGCACCTGCCTTGTCCAGTGCCTTCAGCTTCAGGCAGACGGCGGCAAGGCTTTCGGCATTTCCGAATAGCCGTACGGCTCTTCCGCCGTGGAGGTATTTCTCCCATTCATGGCATTGATAAGCCATAGTGCAGGAGTTTCCCATGATATAGGAGTCGATGGGGATGGTATCCCGGTTGTTCAGATACATCTGCCACCCCACGTGCCCTTCGTTTAGTACAACCGGGGTTTGGTCGTATCGTTCATAGTTCTTCAGGACCATGAAAGGGTCGTCCAGGAAATAGACTGCCAGTAGGGCTATAAAAGGGATAAAAAGGATAAAGAGCTTTTTCATGAAACGTATGGCTGCGTTCCGTTCGCTGTTTTTCTTCATCATGTGTCTTTATTGTCAAAATTGTAAATATATGAAGCTGTCCGAGTTGAACTGTCCCAGTGTGAAAAGTATTATGGCGAGCAGATAATAGATACTCCATCTTACGGCTGCCGGCTGTCGTCCGAGGGCTTCTAGCAAATCATGCTTGGACATGAAATATTCGTAAACCAATATCAGTACGAGTGCGCTTCCTGCCACAATGCTGTTGTGGTCCGGCATTCCGATGTTCATTTCCTTCCAACTGTAATGTACGCCGAAGGAGAGGTGGCTGATGTAGTGGAACGCTTCGGCCATAGAACTTGCCCGGAAGAATATCAGAGATACGGCAAAAAGTAGGTAGGTCCTTACGACGGATAGTGTGGCATATAAGCGGCTCCCCAATTGGGCTTTCAGTCTGCGGTGAAATGCTGTGGTCTTCATCTCGTAGAAGATGATGACACCTTGAATTAGTCCGTAGACAGCGAAGTTCCATCCGGCACCATGCCAGATACCCAGTCCCGTGAAGGTCAGCGCCAGACTTAGAAATACGCCCCATTGTCCCCATCCACGCAGGTTCGAGGACAACGGGAGGTACAGATAGTCGCGTACCCAGAATGAAAGCGACATGTGCCATCGGCGCCAGAAGTCGGCAGTGGTCTGCGCAATGAACGGCCGGTTGAAGTTTGGGCTGAGCTTGAATCCCAGCATGCGCGCTCCTCCCAATGCGATGTCGGTATATCCGGAGAAGTCGGCATACAGCTCTATCGGATATAGGAGGCATGCCATCAGCAATTGCACGCCCGAGGCTGTGTATACCGACCCGAAGACACCGTCTATGTATGGGGCGATGGAGTCGGCCAGTATCAGTTTCTTTATTAGTCCCACGACAATCAGTCTCATTCCGTAGACCATGGATGTATAGTCCGTGGCTTTGCAGGACTTCAGTTGGGGGAGCATGTCACTTGCTCTTTCTATGGGACCGGAAAGGAACTTCATGAAGAAGAGCATGTATATCATGAAGTCGGGCAGGCTCTTTTCCGGTTCTTCTTCTTGCCAGTAGATTTCTGTCAGGTACGAAATGGCCTGGAAAGTATAGAAAGAGATTCCCAGTGGAAAGAGAATGTGGCAGTTTGTAAGCCGGTCAGCATACCGGAATGCCAACCAGCTTACAACCAGAAAACACACACCTGAAAAATAAATTCCCTTCATGCCGCTTTCCCGCTTGGCCTGTCCTATCCATTTGCCAAGGTAGAAGGTGGTAAGCGTGAGGATGAGGGCCGTTATCAGAAAAGCGAGGTGGTAGAAGCCTATGAAGAGGCAGCTGGCTGTCAGTAAGGTCGCTTTTCTGAATCGTGAAGGAAGCGTATGGTATAGAATGAAAGTACACGCAAACAGTACGACGAAGTTCAGGGATATGAATGACATTTCCTAGTTGGTTTTGGTTAAAATGGCATGGCAGATGTCTCCCACGTTTTTGAGTTTTACAATATCTCTGAAGGTGAAGCGTACATTGAATTTCTTCTCTATCTTGTTTATCAGTTGCATGTTGGTCAGTGAATCCCATCCTTCCACATCCTGGGCGGTGGTCTCATTGTCAAGTACAATGTTCTCTCTTTTCAGTACCTCCCGAAAGATGAGGCTCATTTCATTCAAAATAGTCTGTGTATCCATTGTCAAGTTTAAATTAGTTCTTGTATTTTCTTTCTGTCTGTTTTGCTACTGGTGTTCAGCGGAAACTGTTCCAGGCAATGCATATGCTTGGGAATCATGTAGTAGGGAAGCCTGCTATACAGATATTCCTCCATCTGCTGTTTGTCGAGCTGTTTCTTCTCTACGACGAGATGTAGTTCGCACTGATTGCCGTTGTCGTATTTGGGAATGACGACTACACGGCATTCACCGTTGAAAAAGTTTTTTGCCACATGTTCAATCTCGCTCAGCTCGATGCGAAATCCTTGTATCTTTATCTGTGAGTCTTTTCGTCCGCAATAGATGATGTCACCGTCGGCATCCATCCGGCAGAGGTCTCCCGTCTTGTAGTATACTTTTCCATTGGCGGTCTCTACGAGGCATTCCCCGTTTTTTTCGGGAGCATTCCAGTATCCACCCATCACTTGATTGCCGCTAATCCATAGTTCGCCGGTTTCTCCGGTAGGCAGCGGGCGACCGTCGTTATCCATAATTAGGGCATCGATGCCTTCGAAAGGCCTTCCGATAGCGGTCATGCCGTTGTGATGCTTGCAGGAGGTGACGGGTATCCGGTAGGCAGTGCAGTAGATGGTTCCCTCTGTCGGTCCGTATAGGTTTATGAAAGAGGCATTGGGGACACATTTTCTGAAAGCATCCAACAGCTCCGCGTCAGAAGCCTCGGCAGTAACCACTAGATATCTAAGTGCGGGGAGGTGTATCTCCGGAAAATAGGGACGTAGCAGCTGGAGCAGTGAAGGGGCCACGGCAGCGAAGGTCAGGTCGTATTTTTCCAGAGTTTCAATTACGTTGATGTATTTCACGCCTTCCGGAGAAACGGTGTATATGCAAGCACCCAGCGTCAGCGGATATAGAAAGGATACGATGGAAACGTCAAAAGTGAGTTCGAACATCTGCAGCATCCGGTCGTTCTCGTCCAGTTGCCAGCCGAGGCGGTGGTAGGCGGTATAGAAAGCATTCAGGTTACGGCGGGAGATGGGTACTCCTTTGGGTTCGCCCGTGCTTCCGGAGGTAAAGATGATGTAGGCATTTTCCTCTTCTGCCGTATGGAGGATGTCTTCTGCGGCATGGAACGTGGCGGAGTTCTCTGCCTGCTCTATTTCGGAGGTACATATCAGTTCCAGATTCCGGGTGTCGAGGTTCAAGACATGGATATTCTCGGTATGCAGCACGAGGCGAATGCCTGCCGAGTCGGCAATTCTGTCGTTCCTATGTTTGGGGTAGGAAGGATGCAGGATGACGTATGTCTTTCCGCAAATCAGTGCAGATAGTATGGATGCGTATGTTTCCAGTCTGTTTTCTGCGACGATGCCGATAATTTTGTCTTCTCTGTCCTTGAATAGGGAGGATATTTTCTGTACGCAAGTTGCCAGCTCTCCATAAGTGCAGGCCGTGTCTTCGATGACGAATGCCGGTCGGTCGGCATATTTGCCGAAGGCTTTCATGATGTCGCCAATCAAGTCATTTGGATACTTTTTCATTTAGTCCGTTATGTTATAGTTCAGTTTTTGCGGAAGCGATGTTTGTCCGTCGTTCATTAAAGACAGTGGTTTCCCGCAATCTCCCTACCGGGAAATCCTTAAGATTTCTAAAAAAGGAGGGATACTGTTCGGAATAAAAGAAACAGAGGGGGCAAATACATACTCACCACAGGATAACACGGATTAACACTGCTAAAAGCTCTTTATTATCAGAACTCCTAAGGCAATCTGTGTTAATCCGTGTTATTCTGTGGTGAGTATGATATACTCTTCGGGCAAAATGGGTTTGCGAACAAAGTCCTTATTTTGCCCAGAACAGTTTGTGGTAGTAAGTGTCTTCGGCTGACACCTCTTTATAGTAGGGATTGTAGTTGACTTCCGTATTCGGGTATCTCCAGCGGTTCGGCACATTTGTGATGGTACCGGCCACTTCGGGGAAGGCCAGGCCGGACGGATAGCCGGTACGTCGGATATCACTCCATGCCTCACGACTGGCTAGGAAACCGAAATGCAGCCACTTTTGGGTAATGATAGCATCCAGCTTGTCTGCATATTCCGTGCTGTTCCATTTGGCAGCAGCGAAAGAGGCTGTTTCTTCGGCAGTGGGGGCATTATACCGGCGTGCGTTTTCACCCGTACTTACCGAGTCGTAATAGTAGTAAAGCGTGATGGACTGGCTGACAGCCTTTTTGAACTCTTCTTCCGCTTTTGCTTCATTCTTTGCCACTCCATACCCCATTTCATAGGATTCCGCTTTCAGGAAATGGATTTCGGGTGAGGCCATTATCAGCATGTCGAATTTATCGTTTTCCCAAAAGAAACCTTTCTGCGTGATTTGTGAGAAACCGGTGTTGCTGGTATTGACTTCGTCTTGTGCCTGCGAGTTGTAATATTCCGTCAGCTCATCTGCCACGGTAAGGTCTGTGCCCAGATAACGGTGTTCGTCCAATTGACCGGTGTTTTGGTTGGTAATCTTCACGGGATTGAAGTTGAGCAGGATGCGCGGGTCGTCTTCTCCTTTCACATAAACGCCGCTCAGTGGGTCATTGCTGGTCATATCATAGTTGCCATGGCCCAGCATGCGGTCGATGATGGCGCCCGAAGCAAGTCGGTTAGTTACCCAGTCACCCAGTCCGTGGCCTGCGGTGAAGTTCAGTTGCCCAGACTTCTGGTTGACAATGAGAATGTTGTTTTCTTGTTCCTCTATCAACGGATAGGCTGACGGATTTTCCAGGATTTCCTTGATGGCGGTACGGCCTTCCGCCTGCAAGTCTCCTTGCGCGGCTACGCGCATGGCAAGGCGCAGTCGCAAGGAGTTTGCATAGCGTTCCCATTTGTCCATGTCCCCGTTGTTGATAAAGTCTTGTGTATTGAAGTTCCTCGGTGTGGGGATGGAACGGAACCGTGGAGCAATTTCTTTGAGCTCATCAAGAATGGTTTTATAAATATCCTCGGCCTTGTCATAATGAGCATACGATTTACCTACATCGTTGGTAAGCGGCAGCGTACAAGCTTCCGAGAAAGGCATATCCCCGAAAACGTCCACTGTGGCGGCAAAGAAATCGTACAACTGTACTTTGGCGGCAAGATAGAATGCCTCGTCCTGGGCTTGTTCTGCCGCGCTTTCTTCCTCGTAGAGAGATTCCAGCTTACGGAACTGGGCCAGTGCCGAATACACATTGTCCCACTGTCCGTCAATAGCGGGTATATAGCCGGGGGTATACATATCCGTAGTGTTGGAGTAGCCGAAGGTTTGTGCATACTTGCCCGTAAACTGTGAATCGAATCCGAAGAACCGGTTGTATTCGTAAACATCATAGTCCTTTACTTTTTGGAAGACTCCTACCATCAGATTACTGATGGTGACTTGGGTTACTTTGGAGGGGTCTTCGTATTTGCTGTCGAAGTCATAATCCGTACAGCCTGATGTTGTCAGGAGGAATGCTCCCAATGAAACAAGAGATAATATCTTTGTCTTTTTCATACTCTTTTTTGTTTTTTGGATGGTTGTTTTGTCAGAAACTTGCACGAAGTGAAACACCGAAACTGCGGGTAGCTGTGGTAGAACTTCCCACGGTAGCCTGGTTGGCCCAGGATGTTCCGACGGACGACTCCGCATCGTAGTTTTTCAGTGCTTTGTAGAAGTAGAAGAGATTACGTCCGAAGACCGACACACTCAGCCGGCCCAGTCCCAGTTTGGAGATCATCTTTTCGGGAAATTGGTAGCCGATGGTCAATTCACGCAGTTTGACATAAGAATTGTCGAATACCGAATGGCGGTATGTCAGCTGTTCGGCCTCCGTTCCCCAATTATAGGTGGTGTTGTAGTAATAGCCTGCCGGAATGATACGTGTGTTTCTTTCGCCAGTGGAGGCCACTACACCCGGAAGAATGATGCCGTCGTGGTAGATTATCTCTCCGTTGGGGCCGACACCCGTGGAAGGGTCTACTTGTACCGGAATTCCGCTGGAATTGTTGTCGCCCGGATAGTAATAGGATAGTCCGCCGTGTTCCGTATCACGGTACTTCAGGGATTCGGGTGTCAGACCCACTGCGGTGGCATATTGGTTCATTTCGTTGATAACATCTCCTCCGATGCGGAAGTCGATACTGAAATCGAGGAATACATTCTTGTAGGAGAAAGAGTTGAATAGACCTCCTACGCCTGCCGGATTGATGTTGCCGACTTTCTGCAATTCGGTTTGGTTGAGGTAAAGACCTTTATCGGAAACGAGGTACTCACCGTTTTCGTTCACCTGGGGAACCTGCGCATAGATGTCACCCATTGGCTGGCCTTCCACAGCTTGTATTTTTATTCCACTACCTCCGGAGTTGAGTATTTCCAGATAGGGCACTCCATCGGCCAGTTTCACTACTTTGTTCTTATATACACCATAGTTGGCTGTCAGGTCCCAGCGGAAATCTCTGGTCAGTATGGGAGTGGCACTGATTGATATATCCCAGCCGTGGTTGGCTACCTCGCCCACATTCATCAACACATTCTTTACGCCTGATGTGGAAGGTTGCGGCGTGGAGAGTATCTGGTCCTTTACACGGTTGTTGTAGTAAGATACATCTATACCCAACCGGTTGTTTAAGAACTTGCTTTCCAGACCTATCTCGTATTCGTACTTCTTTTCCGGACGGATATCTGCATTCCCCCATGAAGAGGGAATGGTGTTCCAGGTGAATCCGTTGTCCGAACCTTGCTCGTAGACGATATTGGCGGTATAGGTTTCAGGAGCATTTCCTACGATACCGTATGAGAGGCGCAGTTTTCCATAGTTCCACCATGACGGCATGTGGAAGGCTTGGGTGAAGAGGAAACTCAGATTGGCGGAAGGATAGAAAAAACTTTGGTCTTTTAGGGTAGACGAGCGTTCCTGGCGTCCGGTCAGTTCAAGGAATAGATAGTTGTCCCATCCCAGGCTCAGTGTACCCATATAGCCGGTTTTCAGTAGTTCCATACGTTGCAGGGTACTGCTTGGCGTGTAGCGGCTGGCATTGAGGTCGAACCAGTTTTCCGTGACAAGCCCGCCATTGGTGGAGACCCTGATATTGTTCATATTTTCGTAGCGTCCGGTCCAGCCTACGGTGGCGGCAATGTCGAAGCGGTTGATATTATAGTTGAAGTTCAACATAACATCTCCATAGACAATGTCGTAACGGCGGTTGATGGACTGGAAGCTACCGTTGGGGTCGTATAGGGAATTGGGTTGTTCGCTTTCATATTTCAGTGTTTGCTTCACATCTGTGATATCAGTTGAAACCTGGGCGCGCAGACTCAGCCAGTTGGTTATCTGCCAGGTGGGGCGAATCATACCGATGAGCCGGTTCTCTGTCTCGTCGCTATGGTGATGGTACATATTCCACAGCATGTTGTTCACTCCGGTGGCGTAACTGGGGTCGTAGGCCCATGATTCCTCAGGAGTCAGCGTGGCGTTTCCTCCGACAAAGGTATTACGGTATCCCAGACTGGTGACGTAACTTTGTTTCAGATAGGGAATGTCCAGGAAGGTGGAGAACATGTTGCCGAAACCGCTGTATAGGTTGAGCGAGGTTTGCGGGCGGTCTTCTACATTCTGTACGATGTAGTTAAGGGAGTATTCCAGTTTCAGCGGTTTCGCCAGTTGATACGAACCGGTCAGCTTGAAGTTGTGTTTGGTGAAGCTTCCGGTCAGGGCATTGGGAATCTCGTCCATGAATGTGTAGGAGAAGCGGTTGCTGGTGGTTTCCGTCCCTTGTGAGATGGCGAGATTGTAAGTCTGGGTCCAGCCGGTGCGAAACAACTCTTTCCACGGGTTGTCGGTCAGTGCCTGGTAGGGGCGCATCTTCCCGTCCCAGTAAAGTACCTCGCTGCCGTCGTATTTCGGGCCGAAGGACAAGGTGGTGGAACGGAGGCTTTTGTAGCTTTGTCCGTTTAGGGTTCTCTGATAGAAGCCTCCCGTCTGTTTCTCATAATCGCTGTATGCGGTGTTGTAGGTTCCCGGCCCGTATACGGTCTGTACTTTTGGTAGATAAGCCGGTAAGTTTGCCATGACTTGGGCATTGAAGTCCACCGTCAGCTTGCCGCTTTTGGTGCGCTTGCTAGTGATGACTACCACACCGTTTGCAGCCTCCGAGCCGTAGAGAGCTGTGGCGGAAGCTCCTTTCAGAATACTGAGGCTCTCGATGTCCTCTGGGTTGATGTCTACCAGACCATTGGAACGGATTTGTCCGTCGTTGCCAAATTCGGCGAAGTCCGTGCTTTTACCCGTGCCGCCGTTGCGGATGGGTACACCGTCCAGAATGATGAGTGGCTGGTTATTTCCAGTGATGGAAGTCAGTCCGCGTACGTTGATGGAGACAGCTCCGGCAGAACCGCCTTGTGTCTGTGTGATGCGGACTCCCGGTGCTTTACCGTACATGGCAGAGGCAAAGTTGGGTGCTCCTGCCTTTACCAATTCGTCTGCACTGATGGTACTGATGGCATAGCCGACACGTTTCGTGTCTTTTTTGATACCCATTGCCGTTACTACGACTTCTTTCAGTTGCTGGGTATCTTCGCTGAGTGTAATCTTCAGGTCGCCTTGCTTTTTTCGTTTTGCCAGGTTTATCTCCCGAGTAGCATAGCCCATGTAAGCGATAGAGAGTGTTGCATCTGCAGGAACGGTCAGTGTGAAGTTGCCGTCCACATCGGTAATGACGCCGTTGTTGGTGCCTTTCTGTATGACGCTGGCACCGATAAGCGGTTCTCCCGTTACATCTCTTACAATGCCTGTAATGGTTCGGTTCTCTTGTGCAAAGGCTGTTCCGGTGAAAAGAAATGTTAATAACCAACTTGCAATAATCAAACTTTTTTGGAAGTGCGACGCTGAATGTGGAATGTCACACCGTTTTCTCATCCTGATTTTCATACTACTGAAAAATAATTGATTTATCTTATTATAAATGTTACGTCCTTTCGGCAGATATTTTAGCAAGAGGTATGCCAAACGAAAGGCAGACTATCCTTTTAAGGATGAATAATGTTGATAATCAATTGCTTATTTTCTATCGGGAAAAAGGGAAGTTCGGGTGTTTGTGGTGTGGAGATGTGGAAAAAATCCACAGTAGGTATTCCACAATTTCCCTCTCTTCCCTTGAAGTCTTGTTGTCGACCCTTATTGGTAGCCTTGTTCATCGGAGGTATGCTCTATCACTACAATAAAATCTGGTGCAGTTGCAGTGGTTGCATTTTTTTTCAGGGTGGGAGTGTTTTTGACCTTTATCCGGGAAGGATTACTCGAACGAAAGAGCTATCAGCCTGCGGTTTGTGAGATTGATATTAAGCCAGTATAAATCAGAGAATTACTTTCAAAATGTGACTACTATGGTTACTGTGGCAAATATAGTTATTCTTGATGGAAGAACTGCATGTTTGGCGTAATAAGTATCTATGTTTGGGAGAGAAAGGATAGGGAGGTACTCTTACTTTTAGGAAATTAATATCATGTTTGCACCTTATTTGTTTCGTGCAAACATGATATTAATAAATCTTAGTGGTTTATTTTACTTCCCACGTATCATTCGTCATCAATAACTCCTCGAAGTTGTGATACTTCTTCTTGGCAGACACCTCTTCGATTTGTTCATGAACAGCATCGTCGTAAGTAGGAGCTTCCACATCGCGGATAACACCGAGTGCAATCGGGAAGTCGGGACCTTCCATCAGGGCAAGCTTCAGTTGCAGGGTGTTGTCCATGCAGTGGGCATCGTGGATGAGGATATCCTTCTCTGTAATGCCGTTCTCACCGAGTTTCACGACTTTTAGACCAAAGCCTTCCTGCATCAGTCCGTATTCGTTGTTCTCGCCGAAGAGCATTGGTTCGCCGTGTTTCAAGTAGATAGCATTCTTGGCGCGGTCTTCCTTTTTGGCTACGGAGTCATGCGTACCGTTATTGAAGATAACGCAGTTTTGCAGAATCTCGCAAACGGAAGCCCCTTTGTGAGCCATGGCTGCCTTCAATATTTCCACTGTCCCCGGAGCATCGGTAGCTACCGCGCGGGCAAAGAAACGGCCGCGGGCACCGAAGCAAAGCTCTGCCGGGTGGAATGGATCTTCTACCGTACCATAGGGAGACGACTTGCTGACGAAACCACGTGGAGAGGTCGGAGAATATTGACCTTTGGTCAGACCGTAGATGCGGTTGTTCAGCAGAATCATGTTCAGGTCGATGTTACGGCGTACGGCGTGGATGAAGTGATTACCGCCGATGGCCAGACCGTCACCGTCGCCGGAGATTTGCCATACCGTCAGGTTGGGATTGGCAACCTTGGCACCTGTAGAGATGGCAGCAGCACGTCCGTGGATGGTCTGCATCGCATACGTATTCATGTAATAGGGCAGACGGCTGGAGCAGCCGATACCTGAGATGACGGCATTCTCCCAAGGAGCTTTGCCGATTTCTGCCATTGCTTTGTGCAGTGAAGCCAGAAAGAAGTGGTCACCACAACCCGGACACCAACGGGGTTGTCCTTTTTTATAGTCTTTTGCTGTATATTCGCACATAATCTTTTTTAATTGATAGTTGATAATTGATAGTTGATAATTGGTGGCTGGTCATTGATAATCCGCATATTACGCATGGTTATTATCAATTGTCAACTGTCAATTATCAATTAATTTATTGAACGCTGCGACCAGCTCGGCAACGACGAACGGTTGTCCTTTGACTTCGTTGAACTGGTACGGGGTGAAGTTGTCTATCTTCATACGTAGATAACCTGCAAATTGTCCGAGATTCTGTTCGGCAACTACCACCTTCTTGTACTTCTTCAGAACGGTTTCCGTGTTCTTGGGGAGCGGATTCAGATAAGTGAAGTGGGCGAGGGCAACCTTCTTGCCTGCCTTGTTCATCTCTTCCATGGCCGAATACAAGTGGCCGTATGTACCGCCGAAACCGACAATCAGCAAATCGGCATCGTCTGCACAGCCTTGCACTTCTACATCAGGTACGGGGATTTTGGCAACCTTCTCGGCACGCAGGTGGCACATCAAGTCATGGTTTTCGGGATCGGTGGAGATGGCACCGGTATTGCTGTCTTTCTCCAGACCGCCGAGGATGTGCATATAGCCTTCTTGTCCGGGGATGGCCCAATAGCGGACACCTGTTTCGGGATTGCGTTTGTACGGAGTATAGTTGTCCTTCATTTCGGAAGTCACGTAGGGAGGGGTGATGGTCTGCCAGTTTGGGCAGCTTCCAGGCGCCGGAGCCATTGGCAACAAAGCCGTCGGTCAGCAATACGACCGGGGTCATGTGCTCCAGTGCAATTTTGCTTGCCATGTAGGCTGCGTCGAAACAGCTTGTGGGTGAAGAGGCGGCGATGACGGGCATTGGGCTTTCACCGTTGCGGCCGAACAATGCCTGCAACAAGTCTGTCTGCTCTGACTTGGTGGGCAGACCGGTAGAAGGACCGCCGCGCTGTACATCGAGTACCACCAGCGGCAGTTCCATAATGACAGCCAGGTTCATGGCTTCCGATTTCAGGCAGATACCCGGTCCGGAGGTGGAGGTAACCGCCAATGCTCCGGCAAAGGATGCTCCGACGGCGGAGGCGCAACCGGAAATCTCGTCTTCGCATTGCACGGTCATCACGCCCAGAGACTTGTGCTTGGAGAGTTCGTGCAGTACATCGGTTGCCGGAGTAATGGGATAGGAGCCGAGGAACAGCTTCAAGCCAGCCTTTTCAGCTGCGGCGATGAAACCGTAAGCAGTTGCTTTGTTCCCCGTGATATCCATGTATCTGCCGGGAACGGTAGTCTTACTTTCAATCTTATATGTATGGGCTACGGAAGCATGGGTGTTGTGTCCGTAGTTATATCCTGCATGGATGACCTTGATATTTGCCCCGGCAATTTCGGGCTTTTTGGCGAATTTCTCGCGGATGAAATCTTCGGCTATTTTCAGATCGCGGTTGAACAGCCAGCATACCAGGCCTACTGCAAACATATTGCGGCATTTCAGCATGGACTTGTTGTCCATTCCGGTGTCGGCAAGGCAGTCTTTCACCATTTGGGAGATAGGAGCGGCAATGACATCCTGTTTGATGCCCATTTCTTCAATGGGGTTGTCCGTCTTGAAAGCGGCCTTTTCCAAATCCGATTTCTGGAATGCGTCCGTATCGATGATAATACATGCGGTAGATTTGGCAAACTTATACTGTGTTTTTAACGCAGCGGCATTCATCGCTACCAGTACATCGCATTTATCACCGGGGGTATAGACTTTGTTTGCACCGATATGTACCTGAAAACCGGAAACACCGGTGAGTGAGCCTTGCGGGGCGCGGATGTCTGCCGGATAATCGGGGAATGTACTGATGTCATTACCTACCGTAGCCGAAACTGTTGAAAAGATGTTGCCGGCGAGCTGCATACCATCGCCGGAGTCTCCGGAGAAGCGGACTACCACTTGCTCCAGTTCTTTGACCATCATGTCGTTTGCCATAACTTACGAATTACTATAGATTAATTTTTGGGGGTTACTGTATTCTATCACTGACCGACAAATTTCGTAAAGTTAATCGGATTAACAAAACTTTTTTCGGAAAATCGACAGAATACATTATCTTTGCATCCGCAATCTACTGCAATATGCAGAATCTATGCAAAAGGTCTTGTAGTTCAACGGATAGAATAGAAGTTTCCTAAACGTATGTTCTTCCAAACAA
>ENA-OOZA01001160-OOZA01001160.1-human-gut-metagenome-genome-assembly--contig:-NODE-1160-length-14081-cov-2.369172_pt1 | contig 14081 bp, 9 predicted proteins | sample MGYA00241703_ERZ501378 | MGnify/ENA primary metagenome ERZ501378 (study PRJEB25962, sample SAMEA2042916) | human gut metagenome | biome: human gut; feature: human-associated habitat; material: faeces...
GTGGTATAGTTATTTCGAAAACGATGTACTAGAATTGAGGAGTGGGTTATGGATCGCTTAGCACTTATTTTTGATAAACCAGCAGAAGCCTGGAATGAAGCGCTGCCCCTTGGAAATGGAACCATGGGAGCAATGTCCTATGGAAGATTTCAAAATGAAAGAATAGAATTGAATCTGGATTCGCTTTGGTCTGGAAATGGAAGAAACAAGGAAAATCCCAACAAAAATGTCGACTGGGATCTTTTTAGAAAACACATTTTTGCAGGGGATTACCAGGGAGCAGAGAATTATTGCAAAGAAAATGTGTTAGGAGACTGGACAGAAAGCTATCTGCCTGCAGGAACGCTTTCCATTAATGTGAAAGAACCCATTCAAAATGGAAACAGCTTTTATAGAAGAGAACTGTGCCTGACGAATGCAACTGAAAAAATAGAATTCTGCCAGGATGATTTGATTTATCAAAGAGAATTTTTTGTGAGTATGTCAGAACCAGTGATGGCAATTCATTATCATACTTCTCCAAATTGCAATCTTGAAATGTCAATAACACTGGAAAGTGAAATAAAGCACAAATCTGCTTTTTTTGCAGAAAATGGAATTATATTAGAAGGGCAGGCACCCATTTATGTTGCACCACCTTATTATTCCTGCGAAGTTCCTGTCGTTTATGAAGAGGGGCAGGGAATCCGTTTTGCAATTGGATTATATGTACAAACGAACGGTGGAAATGTATATCAGCAAGCGGATAAGCTTTTTATAAATACTCCAAATGATGTGTATATTTACGTGTCCGGAGTAACTGATTTTAAACAAAAAGAACTCTTTTTTTCAAAAAGAAACTGTATGATGGAAAACATCCAGCACATTCAATATGAAAAGCAAAAAAAGGCGCATATGGATGTATACGCAAATTATTTTGATAGGATGCATCTTGACATTAATTATACACCCGATAATGAACTTGCATTAAAAATGTTTCATTATGCCCGCTATCTGATGATCTGTTCATCTGTACCCGGTTCACAATGTACAAATCTTCAGGGAATCTGGAATCACCATATGCGTGCTCCCTGGAGCAGTAATTATACTGTAAATATTAATACGGAAATGAATTACTGGATAGCAGAAAAAGCAAATTTAAGTGACTGTCATATGCCTTTGCTTGAACTTATAGAACGTACCTCAAAAAAAGGTGAAAAAACAGCTCAGGATGTTTATCATCTGGCTGGCTGGGTAAGCCACCATAATCTGGATATTTGGGGACACTCAAGCCCGGTTGGACAATTTGGACAGGACGAAAATCCCTGTACATATTCCATGTGGCCGATGAGTTCTGGATGGTTATGCTGTCATTTATGGGAACATTACTGCTATACATTGGATGAAGCTTTTTTAAAAAAGAAGGCATTTCCGATTATACAAGGGGCCGTAGAATTTTACCTGGGCTATCTGGTACCTTATAAGGGATATTATGTAACTGCTCCCTCTACTTCACCTGAAAATACATTCCTTGCACCAGATATGACGACACATAGTGTTACGTTTGCGTCAACAATGGATATCAGCATATTGAGAGAACTGTTTGGATTATATTTAAAAGCATGTGAAATTCTGGGAGTAGAAGATTTTACAAATGCAGTCAAAAATGTGCTTCAGAAACTTCCTGCCTATAAAATTGGGAAAGAAGGGCAGCTTCAGGAATGGTTTTATGATTACCCGGAAGCAGATATCAATCACAGACATATTTCTCACCTGTTTGGATTATATCCTGGGAACCAGATTCATAAAGAGAATGAACCTCTTATAGAAGCCTGCAGAACTTCTTTGGAAAGGCGTGGGGATAAGGGAACCGGCTGGTGTATGGCGTGGAAAGCCTGCCTGTGGGCAAAACTTGGAGATGGAAATCATGCCCTGACTTTATTAAAAAATCAGCTTCGCTTAACAAGAGAAGAAGCATGCAGTCTGGTAGGTGGCGGGATATATCCGAATATGCTTTGTGCCCATCCTCCGTTTCAGATTGATGGTAATTTTGGATTTGCTGCTGCTGTGCTGGAAATGCTAGTTCAGTATGAAGAGCAGAAAATTGTTTTTCTTCCGGCATTACCAGATGAATGGAAAGATGGGATGGCAGAAGGCGTGAAAGCGCCTGGTAATATCACACTTAATTTCAAGTGGAAAGAAAAACGGGTTACGGAAATAAATCTGAAATCTCCAATTGATGCGAAACTGGTAATCTTATATAATGGTATGGAAGAAGAAATCGTCCTGAATGCTGGAAGCAGTTATCAGAAGACGCTGATATAAAGAATATATTATGATATATGAAAGGCAGGATATCTTGTGATTATAAGACATCCTGCTGTTTTATATCAGATTACCTGCTTATAGATGAAATCGTTTCCCATATTCAGAAGGTGAAATTCCCATACACTTTTTGAATAATCGACTAAAATAAAGTTGATCGTCAATTCCTACCATAACGGAGATCTCCTTCAGGGAAAAGGTATTCTCCTTTATCAGTGTAGCAGCTTTTCTTATCCGCAGATTGTTTAAGTAACTGGTAATACTTGTTCCTACTTCGGACTTGAAAACACGGCATAAATAGCTAGTGCTGAGATTGACATTTGCCGAAATGGAGGATAATGTGAGACGGTGCATGTAATTATTTTCTATGTATGTAAGGGTTTTGGCAACATCATTTTTATAATGCCCCTCACTATGAAGAAAGTCCTGATATGTGGTCCTGGCCTCTTCATAATTTTTCAGATTTTCTTTATATGGCATATCTGGTGCAAAGGCTTGGTACATGGTAAAACGGTTATACAGCTTTTTTATCAGCTGTTCCACTTTTACTTGACTGCACATTAATTCTTTTTGGGAAAATACTACGAGCGCATTATGGGCACTGAGAACAAGAATGTATGGCTGTAGCACTCCCTGAACAGCATCCAGTATCATATCTCGCAGCAGATTAGCTGATATAGAAAATGCATCATTTGATAAAAATTTTTCAAACGTTACATAGCATACAGCACAGGAATGTTTCATAAATCCAAATTTTTCTGCTCCATATCTTTCAATGAACGAATCGAGAGACTCTTCTCCCTGAAAAAAGGAGAGAAGATGATCGGTTATGGGTTCAGTGATGTCTGTTTTCAGAATGGAATCTTTTCGGTCAGCTGTATTTTGCATTTTTTTTGTGGTTTTGTTCAGACAGGCAAGGAGTGTATCTGGTTGAATTTTGATTTTTAACAGATAGTCCGCAGCACCTAAAAGCAATGCACTTCTTACTGAATCGAAGTCTTCGTAGTTGCTTAGTACCAGTATTTCTCCGGGATATTCTTTTTCCTTCAGAAAACGAATTAGTTCCAGTCCGTCCATTTCAGGCATTTTCAGGTCAGTGATAATGATATCCGGATGATGTTTTTCAATCAGTGGAACAGCCTCAAGACCATTTGATGCTGTTCCACAAATGAAAAAACCATGCTCTTCCCAGGGAAGAATGGAGCGAAGCGCAATTTTTACGATTGGTTCATCGTCAATAATTAATATACTGTACATAAAAGTCCTTTCTGTGGGCAAAAGTGGTTGTGATTTTTAGCTGTTATAATCTTTTGACAGTTCTTGTACATATAGTAAGGGAAGAGTCAGCGTACATGTGGTTCCTTCTCCAGGGTGACTATTGACCTTAAGTCCATATTCCTTTCCAAAATTCAGCTGTATTCGGTCATTTACATTGGTAATTCCAATCTTTTTCCGGTTTGTATGAGGTTCCAGCGCTGCAGGTGTCACTTCAAATCCTTTTCCATTGTCACAGAGTTCTATGATAAGATGATTGTTTTCTTCCCAACAGGTGATTAGAATTTCCATAACGGAGCCGTCATCAGAAGAACCATGCATAACAGAATTTTCTGCAAGGGGCTGCAGGATTAGTTTAGGAACAAGGCAGGAGAGCAGTTCTTCCTCTTCTACGTCAAAAGAGTACTCAAAGCTTCCGGCATACCGGATTCTTAAAATCGCGAAGTAGTTTTCCAGGTTCTCAAGCTCTTCCTGAATGGTTATATACTCGTTTTTATTAGTCAGTGTATTTTGCAAAAGACTGCTGAGGGCCTGGATTCCATCACTTACAATCTGGTCTTTATGCATGGCGGCTACAAAGCGCAGACTGTTTAAAGTGTTGAAAAGAAAATGAGGATTTAACTGATATTGAAGCATCTGTAGCTCCAATTCTCTTTTTTTCTTTTCCTGGCTTTTCTGTTGTTTCATCAGGCTCTCAATGGTATCTGCCATATGATTCATGCTTCCGGAAAGATCGGAAAGTTCGTCTTTGTGGTCATCCTGGATCCGTACGGAAAGATTTCCCTTTGATAATTCCCTGCAAAAATCCAGCATGCTTCTGATGGGGGAGGTAATTCCAGGATACACCATAGCTACAATTCCAATGCAGAGTAGAACAAGGAAGAATGCCACAGCCAGGATTTTCCAAAACATAGTGTTAACTTCAGAATTAATATAATGATATGGCATGGTATATACAAACAGCTGGTTCAGGTTTTTATTGAAAATATAAGTAACCAGCTGTTCTTCGCCATCTTTGTAAATGCTGAAAAAATCTGTTCTGTTTGGAAGTCTTGCTTGAATATTTTTCAGCAGCTTTTTTTCGGTTTTTTGCCCCAGTTGAATACTACGATCCCAGGAAGAAAGGATTGTTCCATCCATATTCAGATACATAATATTGGAAGAGTCAGCCAGACCTACTGGTTCCAGTACTGTTTTGGAAAAAATTTTTTCATCAATGGAAATCAGGGTATAACCAATTACACGACTCTGACTGTATTGTTCATAAATTCTTCTTCCAAGAATCAGGATGTCCCGGTTACGGTAAGTATGTGCGTATGCCCATACATCCTGATTTTCTTCTTCAAGACGACTCAGGATCCTGCTTACATCATCCGAATATAACCCATCATATCCCAAATCATAAAAAATATTCCCATCTGTATCATATACTGTAATGTTTTTTGCCTGTGCAGGATAGATGATTTTACTTCGAATCATATGTTGGATTTCATTGATGGCTTGATTCTTTTCCGTATCTGTCATACCCTTTTTCAGAAGACCGTCCTTGATTTCCTGACTGATGCAGATGGAGCCGCAGAGATACTGATACTTTTCAATCTCACTTACCATATTCAGATTGATCATGGATAAAGTCTGTGAGATGGAAGTGGAAAGTTTTTCCCGAAGCGCTTCTGAAAAAATATGAAACGAATAGAAGCTGATTCCTGTTAATGGTACAATAGAGATCAGGAAAAGCGCTATGACCAGCCTGGTTCTAATACTGAATTTTCGAAATCCCTGATATCGTTGTCTTTTTTCCATGCCGCTGTCCCTCATTTCTAAAAAATAATTCGTACATGGTCCGGTAAAGATGGAAAAAATCGTTCTGATTTTCATGACTGTATCGGATTGTGACAGATTTATTATACAGGAAAAAAACAAGATAATCCATTTAAAATACAAATAGAAAAAGATTGTACATATATGTCGCAAGAAAATCCATATTATATAAAAATAACAGAAAAATGTTCCATATAAAGAATTGTTTTGTGAATTTACCACAAGAAGATTTTCCATTATACTAATATCATCAGGCAAACATAATAAAAGCCAACAAGAAGGAGGAAACAACCTATGAAGAAAAGATTTGCAGCTTCTGCTATGATCCTTGCTATGAGCGCAGCAACAGTACTTTCCCCGCTTACTGCATTTGCAGAGGCAGAAGAACAGGAATTGAACATTGCCATTTTCCAGGGTGGATATGGGGATGCTTACTGGAATCAGATGGTGGAGCTTTTTGAAGAAAGCCATGAGGGCGTGAAAGTAAACATGACTATCAGCCCTACAATTGGAGATATCATCCGTCCACAGATTGTAGCTGGAAATGCACCTGATTTTATCTGTCTTAACGATGGTGGTGAGGATGGTGTAATCCTTTCCCTGATCAAAGATCATGCACTTCTCAACCTGGATGATGTTTTTGACGGAGAAAATTATGCTGGAACCGGTACCCTTCGCGATGATATTACAGATGGGATCCTTTCCAGTACAAAGTGTGCACCATACGGAGATGATGAGATCTATCTGGCACCATTCAACAGTGGTCCGCAGGGTCTGATTTACAACAAAACATTCTTTGATGAGAATAATCTGGAAGTGCCGAAGACCTGGGATGAGTTCTTTGCACTTGGTGATAAGGTAAAAGATATTGACGGACGTGCACTTTTCACATATCAGGGAATTTATCCGGGATACATGGAAGAAATGCTCTGGCCGGCAATTGCAAATGAGTGCGGCGAAGAAGCACTTACTAAGATTGCCAATTACGAAGAAGGTTCCTTTAATAATGAGGGTGTGTTAAAGGCTTTAAGTCATATTAAAGAGATTGCAGATAAAGGCTATCTGTTAGAGGGCACTGTTGGTATGAACCATACAGAGTCTCAGACAGAGATGATGCTTGGAAAAGCTGCATTTATCACAAACGGAACCTGGATGGAAAATGAGATGCAGGATGCGCCAAGAGAAGATGGATTTGAATTTGCAATGGCTCCGATCCCGACCGAGAACGCAGACGATGTGCACTATGTATTTGACAGCTGCGAGCAGTTTTCCATTCCGGCAGCTGCCAAGAATCCAGAACTTGCAAAAGAATTTCTTCGTTTCCTGTATAGTGATGAATCTGTATCTGCTTTTGCAGAAGCTTCCGGTGCCCTCTATGCTACCAAGAGTGCCCGTGAAGTAGCAAAAGATAAGCTGTCTACTGCAATCTACAACATGTACGGAATCTACGAAGAGGCAACTGCCTCCTCCCTGATTATGAGCTTCGCAGCAGTTCCGGCTGACTGCAAGGTTAACCCGAAAGATGAGATATTTAATCCGATTACATCTGTTATGAATGATGAAATGACAGTGGAAGAGTGGGCACAGAATGTGGAAGATGCTTTTGCACAGGTTCGTGCTGATATGGAAGCTGCCAACTAAACTTCATATACCAGCCGGATAAAAACGGTAAAGCATGGAAAGGCTGCTACACAGTGTATGCTATGCAGCAGCCTTTTGTAACCCTGAACAGATATATCGCCAATCGGTGATGTCATCCACATTTATTAAATACTTTAAATTTAAAGAGGTGAACAAGCGTGGTAAAGAAGCCCAGATTATTTATAGCCCTGTGTACGCTTCCTGCATTGATTTTAACCATTGTTTTTATGATTGTGCCTATGGTAAATGCCATTTATCTGTCTTTTACCAGTTCCACTGCACTTAGCGTAGGCTTTAACAGCAAATTTGTATTTTTGGATAATTACAAGTATATGTTCCAGGATAAGGATTTTCTTCAGGCACTGTTTAATACTCTTAAGCTGATGCTGGTAATCCCGGCTGTGACCATATTTCTAAGTCTTGTATTTGCATTTATCCTTACTCAGGGACAGCTCAAGGAAAAGTCATTTTACCGGACCGTATTCTTTTTCCCAAGTATTGTTTCCATGACTGTAGTTGGTATTGTGTGGTCTTTTGTGTTTAATCCCACAAGAGGAATTCTGAATCATATGCTGGATCTGTTCCATCTCTCCACTTGGAAACACGCATGGCTTGGAGAGGGAAAAACGGCTCTCTGGTGTATCGGTGCAGCCCTGGTGTGGCAGGCTATTGGTTATTATATGGTTATGCATGTGGCTTCCATTGACGGGATTTCCCAGGAGGTTTATGAAGCTGCTTCCATTGACGGTGCAACAGGAGTGCAGAAGTTCTTTAGGATTACCATTCCTCTGCTTCGCAGATCCATTGGAACGACCTATATACTTTCCCTGTCTGGTACTATCAATTTAAGTTTTACTCTGTCCAACGTTATGACAGGCGGTGGACCAAACGGTGCTTCCAGTGTGCTTTTACAGTATATGTATACGCAGGGTATGCGAAACGCTAATTTTGGATATGCCATGGCAATCGCCATGTTTACCCTGATTCTTGCAATTGTGCTTGCAATGATTTCTAAAAAAGTATCATCTGAAAAAGAATAGGAGGGAGACTGATGAAAACTGTAAGAACCTGGTGTATCAGAATCCTGATGATTCTGTTTACCGTTATCTTTTTGTATCCGCTTTTCTGGAACCTGATGTCTGCGTTTAAGACAAATGCAGAATATTTGACAGATCCCTATGCATTGCCCACAGCTTTGAATTTGGATAATTTTGTGGCAGCATGGCAGAAAGCAAATATCGCCGCTTATTTTGGAAATTCCATATTTGTGACAGTGCTTTCCACTGTATTGCTTCTGCTTTTGGTCATTCCCATCTCTTATGTACTGGCAAGATACCGTTTTGTGGGCAGTAAACTGATCTCTGCCATTTATATGGCATGTATTTTTCTGCAGGCTACCTACATTATGATTCCTTTGTTTCTGGAATTACAGGCTGTGAATGGATTAAATAACCTGCCGGTACTATGCCTTGTTTATGCAGTTATGCAGTTTCCTTTTTGTATCTTTACTTTACAGGGCTTTATGTCTGCAGTACCCAGAGATTACGAGGAATCTGCAAGAATTGACGGTGCTACTAATATCCAACTGCTATCAAGAGTTATGGTGCCTCTTGCAAAACCCGGAATTGCGACCATTACGATGTTAAGTGCCATGGGCTTCTGGAATGAATATCCACTGGCACTTGTTCTTCTTACGGAAGATGCAAAGAAAACCCTTCCCATCGGTATGGCAAATTTGTTTGAGGTGCAGAAATATGCTACAGACTGGGGTGCCCTGTTTGCCGGACTTGTAATCGTTATGATCCCAACAATTATTATCTATCTCATTGGACAGAGATATCTGCTTCAGGGAATCGGTGCAGGCGGGTTGAAAGGATGAAAAAAGGAGAAATCATATGCCAACTGATCAGGAATTAATCAAAATAGTTCCCTCCAGCCGCCAGCTTGCCTATCAGGCAACAGAGTTTTATGCGTTCTTTCATTTTGGAATGAATACATATACCAATCGTGAGTGGGGAGATGGAACAGAAACACCACAAATTTTTAATCCTACAGAGTTTGTTGCAGACCAGTGGGTGTCTGCAGCACAAAATGCAGGTATGAAAGGGGTAATTCTTACCTGTAAACATCATGATGGTTTCTGCCTGTGGCCGACCAGATATACCAGCCATAGCGTTGTCTCCAGTCCATGGAAAAATGGAAGGGGAGATGTGGTCTGGGAAGTGTCTGAAGCATGCCGTCGTTATGGGATGAAATTTGGAATTTATCTTTCACCATGGGATCGCAACAAGCCTTGTTACGGAAGCGGAAAAGAATATGATGATTACTATCTGGCACAGCTGACTGAGCTTCTCACCGGTTATGGAGATATTTTTAGTGTCTGGCTAGATGGTGCCTGCGGAGAAGGACCAAATGGAAAAAAACAGATATATGACTGGAAACGCTATTATGAATGTGTCAGAAAATATCAGCCAGACGCATGTATCTGTGTGTGTGGGCCGGATATCAGGTGGTGCGGAAATGAAGCTGGCGATGTAAGAAAATCTGAGTGGAGTGTTGTTCCTGCGCGTACAGCACTTGCAGAGAGTGTACAGGAAAGAAGCCAGCAGACCGATGATAAGGAATTTAGAATGCGCCGGATCACCAGCGACATGGAAGATCTTGGAAGCAGAAGAGCGCTTGAAGGTGAAACGAATCTGATCTGGTATCCGGCAGAAGTAAATACTTCTATAAGACCTGGATGGTTTTATCATCCAGAAGAAGATGATCAGGTGAAAAGTCTGGAGGAGCTGATCTATATCTATATTGGGGCTGTTGGAGGAAATGCAACCTTTTTGTTAAATATTCCACCTATGCCAAACGGGCTTCTTCATGAAAATGATGTTAAACGTCTGGAAGAATTTGGAAGTTGGAAAAAGAAATCTTTTACTCATAATTTAATGAGTACAGCACATATTTTTTCAGAAAATGAAGATCCGACGCATCCGGTTTCTGATTTGACAGATGATACTTCAGAAACCTGGTTTCAGCCTGAAAGCAGCGAACTGCCAGTAGAAATAACCATTTGTCTGGACGGTTCATACAACTTAGGGTATCTGGTATTAAAAGAGGCTGTCTGCTATAGTCAGAGAGTGGAAAAATTTGAGATATTTGTTAAAGAGGGGGAAATATGGAACAGTATTTACACAGGAACAGTAATTGGTTATAAGAAGATCATTTCTGTTAAGGGGCAAAAAGCCCAGAAAGTGAAAATTGTTTTACATGATTTCCGTGTACTTCCGCTGCTCTCATTTGTTGGAATTTATCCTGAAAGTCTTTAATAGGGAAAGCATTCTTTCTCATAATATCTTAAGGTAGAAACAAGAAGATATTATTAGAAAACCATTGAACCTGCTTGAAAGAGAGAACATTCAAAGCAAAATTGCCAATTGGTTTGGAATAGATTTTTCCAAACTGTAGATTATTTTTATAAGTAATCTTGGAACTAATGCAGGAGTCATGGTGCAAATGGACAATGTTCGCAGAAAGCACTTGTCTTTTAGAAAGGCTCGTATTAAAATGCTTGTCAGTGATCAGGTTGCAGAAACTTGCGATGCCTGCGACCGGACGGAGGGTCCTCCGTTTTTCTATATACGCAGATTTTTATAGCGATAGAAAAAGCATTAAAACCGATAAAACTATTTTTGAACTATGAAGAATAGATTAGAAATCTCATTGCGCGAAAAGGGATGATTATTGTTGACCGTGAGTTCACTGCGTCTAAATTAAAAGATATCAGTTATTTTGCCCTGATAGATGGGTACAAAAATCTGTTTTACAATCCCATGAGTTAGAAACGATTTTTGACCATAACACAGTTAAAATTAATCAAAAAATCAATCGCAAATTTTTACGATTGCATTGACAGTGATTCTCCTTATCTATATATTATTGCAGTAGGAACAACTTATCAAGTACTCGGAAATAACTAACTTGGTAATAAAATTTTTACTGGAGGTTATCAGAAATGACAGAAAGAGAAAAAATGATAAGTGGAGAGTTATATGATCCAACGGATAAAGAATTGGAACAATTTTTAATTTCACCTGCTTGGATGTATGTGAAGTACATATAGGAGATAATGTGATGATTGGTCCCAATGTCACATTGGCAACTCCCATGCACCCATTTTTACCTGAAGAACGTAATAGCAGAAAAAGAGAAGATGGAAGCTTTTATAATCTTGAATAGGCGAAACCAATTACTATAAAAGATAATTGCTGGCTGCCGGAAATCCATGCCGGGTTATTCGCAAAATAACTGAAAAAGATCATATGAAATAAGATAATACAATCAATAAAGGGGATGCCGGTTAATACCACTTTTCGGCATCCCCTTTTTGCCCAAATAATTAAGTATTCCAATATCCGATATGGCAGAAATATTTCTGGGACAGATTGTATTCCGGAGAAAAATGAAAGGTTAGTTTTAACTGGTTGTATTACGGCGAATCAATATTGGAGTAATCTGTTTATGGACAGGCTTTTCCAGTGGTTTAGGGGAACGTTTTTTTTGTTCTTCCATCTGTTGAACCAGAAGCTCCATGGCAGTTTGTGCAATAATATCAATCTGCTGACCAACGGTTGTGATTGGGAGAATTGCCTCACTGGCAATGGGAGAATTATCAAATCCTATGATTTCATAGAAAGAGGGTAATTCTCGGTATTTCTGGAAAATCAGGTTAAGAAACATGTTTGCATAAGTATCGTTGGAAAGGAAAATACCTTTTTTTTGATTGGGATATTTCTCTTCTATTCTTGTAAAAATGCGTCTTATTTCATTTAAAATTTCCTGATAAGAATTACCGCTTACACTTAGATCAATATCATAAGGAACCTGATATTCTTCACAGGTTTCCTTAAATGCGCGAATACGGTCGTAAGCAGGAACTGTTTTCTCAACATTGACATTGATGTGGATCAGTATATCACATTTATCACGGATCAGCAGAGTGGTAGCCTGAAGCGCACCCATATAGTTGTCAGTGGTAACACTGCTGATATATTCCGCTTCACGTTCAATGGCAACGATGGGAATCTGATAGGAGGATAATTGTTTTGATGACAGCGTATGACTTAAAACAATGAGACCTTCAATCTGATAGGATAGGAGCTCTTCAATATATTGCTGTTCTTCTTCAGCCCCATGTTCACTGCTAAAGACGAGAAATTTGTAGTGATAATCACTGTAGCTGGACAGCAGTTGTGTCAGCATTTCAGAATAATAATGCAGATAAAGATTCGGAATAATGATTCCGATAAATTCACTTTTTCCATTCGCCAGAACTTTTGCAAGTTTATTTTTTTTATATCCAAGGGTATCAAGGGCCTGAGAAATTTTTTCCTGATTTTCAAGTGTAAGGGAATCAGGATGATTGAAATATCTTGATATTGTAGTTTTTGAAAAATGGGTATATGCTGCAATATCTGCAAATGTCACCTGTTTTTTTGACATGAAACTTATTCTCCTTATAAATAAATGCAAATATTTTTTTAAGTATAGCAATTATTATACAAAAAGGCAATATTAAAATAACCGATTACGTAACCGGTTATTTTAATGAAGAAAAGTGTTGACAGAGAGTGTGTGATGTAGTAACATCAGATTATAAAGTAACCGGTTACTTAACCGGTTTCGTGAACAATGTATGAAAGGAATGGAGGAAAAAGTGCATGAAAACAGTGCAGAACCAAGCAAAGCCCGTAAGCAAGCAGACGTGGAGAAATAAGGTTACGTATGTGAAGAAAAACTGGCAGTTATATCTTTTTTTCTTAATGCCGGGACTTTTACTGACAATCATTTTTAAGTATCTTCCGATGGGAGGGCTTTTGATTGCGTTTGAAGATTATAATGTAATCAAGGGAGTACTTGGAAGTCCATGGGTTGGACTTGAATATTTCAGGCGGTTTTTATCTTCACCGGATTTTATGAACTACCTGCTGAATACACTAAAATTGAGTATTTATGGACTGCTGTGGGGCTTTCCGGTTCCGATCATTCTGGCATTGCTTTTAAATCGTATCCGCAGAACCGGAGTTAAGAAGAAAGTACAGCTTCTGGTCTATATGCCGAACTTTATATCTGTAATTGTACTTTGTGGTATGGTACGTATGCTGCTTTCTCCGGTTGGACCTCTGAATAAGCTTTTAGGAATTAGTACGAACTGGATGACAATGCCATCTGCTTTCCGCACCATTTACATAGCAAGTGGAATCTGGCAGACAGCAGGCTGGGCCTCTATTATGTACACGGCTGCTTTATCCAATGCAAGCAAAGAACTGGAAGAAGCAGCTATTATGGATGGCGCAAATCTTCTGCAGCAGATCTGGTATGTGGAGCTTCCTGCAATCAAGAATATTATTGTAATTCAGTTTATTCTGCAGGCTGGAAATATTATGAGTATTGGATTCGAGAAAGCCTATGCATTACAGACAGATATGAACCTGCCGGCATCAGAAATTTTATCAACATATGTATACCGTATTGGTCTTTTGAACGGCGATTATGGTTATTCGACGGCTGTTGGTCTGTTTAATTCAGTAGTAAATGTAATTCTGTTAGTTTTTGTAAACTGGGTGGTAAAGAAGCTGAACGACGGAGAAGGATTATAGGAGGAAGCGAAGATGGAGAAAATAAAGAAAAAATATTCGAAGACAGACTGTCTTATCCTTGGAATTGGATTCCTGATTCTTGGACTGTTTGTACTTTCTATTGCAATTCCAATCGTGTATGTAGTGCTTGCCTCTTTTATGGATCCTACAGTTTTGAATAATCAGGGACTGAGTTTTCATATTAAGGACTGGACTTTGGATGCATATCGCAGAGTACTGGAAAATGAGATGATCTGGCGTGGATTCCTGAATTCTTTTCTGTATTCACTTGCATTTACAGCTATTTCTGTTTTTATAACATTGCTGGCAGCGTATCCATTGTCCAAGAAGGAATTTGTGGGAAGAAAACTTTTTAATCTTATTTTCCTGATCACAATGTTCTTTGGCGGT
>ENA-OOZA01001178-OOZA01001178.1-human-gut-metagenome-genome-assembly--contig:-NODE-1178-length-13940-cov-2.622470_pt1 | contig 13940 bp, 10 predicted proteins | sample MGYA00241703_ERZ501378 | MGnify/ENA primary metagenome ERZ501378 (study PRJEB25962, sample SAMEA2042916) | human gut metagenome | biome: human gut; feature: human-associated habitat; material: faeces...
ATTTTTAGCACCTTTTGCATACCTACTTTTTACCTTATTATAGGAGGTTATTGAATGTTTACAATAATATTGTCAGCACTTAAAATTGTGTTTTTATTAGGCTTTCTTATACTTATACATGAGGCTGGTCACATGTTGGTTGCTAAATTGTGTAAAGTAAAAGTAAATGAGTTTGCCATAGGATTTGGACCAGCAATTTGGCAACATCAAGGCAAAGAAACTAAATATGCACTAAGAGCAATACCACTTGGTGGTTATTGTAATATGGAAGGTGAAGAAGAAAGATCTGAAGAAAAAGGGTCTTTTTCTAAAGCCAGTATACCTAGAAAAATAGCAATAGTTGCAGCTGGAGCTACAGTAAATATACTATTTGGATTAATAGTATATTTTATTCTTATGTCATGTACTGGAAATTATGTAACAAATATTGTTGATTCAACGATAGAAGGATATTCTGCTGAACAAATAGGTTTACAAAAAGATGATAAAATATTAAAAATTGATAATAAAAAAATAAGTAATAAATATGATTTAAATAAGGCTTTAGATAACAATAATGGCCAAGAGATTGCTATTTTGATTGAAAGAGATGGAGATCAAAAGGAATATACAGTAAAACCAACAGAAATAAAAAATAAATACACTGGAATGTATTTAGATGAAAAATGTAAAGTTGTAACAATAGATAAAAATAGTCCTGCTGAAAAACAGGGGATTCAAGCAAATGATAAAATTATAAAAATCAATAATGAAGAAATAAATGGAAATGTAAAAAAAGCTGTAAATATAATACAGGAAAAAGATCAAAGAACAATAATATTGACTATTCAAAGAGGAAAAGAAAATAAAAATATAGAACTAACACCAGATTATGTGTCAACATATTATTTAGGAGTGTCATTAAGACCAGCAGAAAATACAGTTAAAAATCATTTAATATATGCAAAAATTGAAACTAAAGATTTTGCTGTGTCAATTTTAGATAATATAAAAAGTTTGTTTTTTGGCAGGGTTAGTGTAGATCAAATGATGGGACCTGTTGGAATATCAGAGGTCGTGGCAAAAACAAATGGAATACAAGAATTTGTGTATTTGCTAGCTCTTATATCATTGTCATTAGGAGTGACGAATTTGCTGCCAATACCAGCACTAGATGGAGGAAAAATATTAATATTAATTATAGAAGCGATTCGTAGAAAACCATTAAAGCAAGAAGTAGAAATAAATATACAATTATTAGGTTTTTCTATATTAATTGCATTGTCAATTTATATAACTTATCACGATGTTATGCGTATATTATAGAAAAAAGGATGTGATAAAATGCCAGAGCCACAACAAAATTTAAAAATGATAAAAGAAATATTTGGAGATTATAAAACAAGAGCAAATATAATTGAAGCTAAGGTTTTAGGACTTAATTTAATTAAGAAAAAAAGAATTTTAGAAATGGTTATAGAATCTGATGAATATATAGAAATAAAAGAAATATGGTACTTTGAAAAATTCTTAAGACAAAGATTTCAATTTGAGCAAGTGCATATAAAAATAAAATATGCAGAAGGAGTAAGAAAAAAACCAATAGCAGATGAGTGGGAAAATATAGTATGTTTAATGGCACATAAATATCCTTTAATGAAACCATTATTATTATTAAAAAGTCAAATTGAAGTAACAGAAAATCAAATAAATGTATATATGAAAATACAAGGTGCAGATTTTCTAAAAGCAAGAAAATTAGATAGAGAACTAGAAAGTGTAATAGAAAACATATTTGGAAAGAAATATATAGTAAACATAGAAGAAAGAATAAATGCAGAAGAAGTATTAAAACAAAAAGAAAAAGCAAAACAAGTACAACAAAAAGCAATAGAAAATGTAATGAGAGAAGCGATGGAAGCACAAAGAATGGCAGCAGAAAAACAAGCACAAAATAGTGGAGAAAATATGCAAAATAATCATCAACAACAGAGTCATCAAAATCCATCAGCACAAAATTATGAACAATATCCAGCAAGTGAAATGCCACCAATACCAGAAGGTGTATATAATGATGTAGATTATGCAATGCCAACAGATGCAGATATGGGATATATACCAGAAATGCCAGAAAATGAAGAACCTTCAAATATAATCTTTGGTAAGCCATCAAGAGCAAAAGAAACACTATTCAAAATAAAAGATATAACATCAAATGATAGTAGAGTAACAATTGAAGGAAGAATAGTAAGTTGTGAATGTAAAGAAACAAAAACAGGAAAAGGAATGTTAATCTTTGAAATATATGATGGAACAGGAATAATGAACTGTAAAGCATTTGCAAAAGATATAACAGAAGGAAATGAAGTATCAGAAAAAATTCAATCTGCCAAAGCAATAAAAGTAACAGGAAAATCAGGAATGGATGCTTATGCTGGTGATTTAACAGTAATGGCAAATATTATAATAGAAATTTCAGATGAAGGAATGCCACAATTACCAGAAGAAGACACAAGTTCACCATTAATATTAGGAAATTCAATGAATATATCAGATCCATTAGTAAAAATAACAGACTTAAATGCAGAATCTGGAAATGTATGTATAGATGGTGAAATACTTGGAATGGAAGATAAAGAAACAAAAACAGGAAAAGTAATATTAAGTATAAATATATATGATGGAACAAGTACAATGACATGTAAAGCATTTTTACCAGGAAAAAATGCAAAAAATATTGTAAAAAGATTAGGAAAAACAAAAGCAGTAAAATTAGCAGGAAGAGCACAGATGGATGCTTTTTCAAACGAATTAACAATAATGGCAAATACAATAGTTGAATCAACTCCATTACCAAAAACAACAAGAGAAGATAAAGCAGAAGTAAAAAGAGTAGAATTACACATGCACACCAAAATGAGTGCAATGGATGCAATGACATCAGCAACAGACTTAATAAAAAGAGCAATGAGTTGGGGAATGAAATCAATAGCAATAACAGATCATGGAGTAGTACAAGCATTTCCAGAAGCATATCATTTATTGGGAAGAGATAACCCAGACATGAAAGTAATATACGGTGTAGAAGCATATTTAGTACCAGATAAAGAAAAATCAGTAAAAAATCCAAGAGGACAAGTACTAAATGATGCAACATATTGTGTATTAGACTTAGAAACAACAGGAATTTCAATAACAACAGAAAAAATTACTGAAGTTGGAATAATGAAAGTAAAAAATGGTGAAGTAATAGATGAATTTGAAATATTTGTGAATCCAGAAAAGCCAATACCACAAAGAGTTGTAGAAGTTACAAACATAACAGATGAAATGGTAAAAGATGCAGAAACAATAGATAAAGTATTTCCAAAAATTCTAGAATTTGTAGGAGATTCAATAATAGTTGCACATAATGCAAGTTTTGATGTTGGATTTTTAAAACACAATGCAAAATTACTAGGTTATGAATTCAATAATACATATATAGACACATTACCACTTGCAAAAGATTTATTCCCAGATTTGAAAAAATATAAATTAGGAAAAATTGCAGATAGTTTAGGAATTGAAGTAGATGTAGCACATAGAGCTTTAGCAGATGTTGATACAACTGTAAAAGTATTTAATGTAATGTTGAAAAAACTAAAAGACAAAGGAATAAATACAGTTGATGAAATAGATTCAGCAACAAAAGACCCAGAAGCTCAAAAAGAAGAATTTAAAAAGCAAAGATCATATCATGCAATAATATTAGCTAAAAATTATGTAGGATTAAGAAACCTATATAAATTAGTATCAATTTCACATTTGAACTATTTTTATAAAAATCCAAGAATATTAAAAAGTATATATAAAAAATATTCAGAAGGATTGATATTAGGAAGTGCATGTGAAGCAGGAGAATTATATCAAGCAATAGAACAAGGTAGACCAGATGAAGAAGTAGAAGAAATAGCACAAGACTATGACTATCTAGAAATTCAACCAATAGGAAATAACCAATTCTTAATAAGAAATGGAATAATGAGAGATGAGGAAGATTTAAGAGATATAAATAGAAAAATAGTTGCATTAGGAGAAAAATTAAATAAACCAGTAGTTGCAACATGTGATGTTCACTTTATGGACCCACAAGATGAAATATATAGAAGAATTCTAGAAGCGGGTCAAAAATACGATGATGCAGATAATCAAGCACCATTATATTTAAGAACAACAGAGGAAATGCTAAAAGAATTTGAATATCTTGGAGAAGAAAAAGCATATGAGGTAGTAGTAACAAATACAAATAAAATATCAGATATGTGTGAACAAATAAGTCCAATATCTCCAGAAAAATGTCCTCCACACATTCCAGGTTGCGAGGAAGATATAAAAAATATTGCATACCAAAAAGCACATGAATTATATGGAGATCCACTACCCAAAATAGTACAAGATAGACTAGACAAAGAGCTAGATTCAATCATAAGTAATGGATATTCAGTTATGTATATAATTGCTCAAAAACTAGTATGGAAATCAAATGAAGATGGATACATAGTTGGTTCCAGAGGTTCAGTTGGTTCATCACTTGCAGCATTTATGACAGGTATAACAGAAGTTAACTCACTTCAACCACATTATAGATGCCCAAATTGTAAATATTCAGAATTTGAAGACTATGGTGTTGGAAACGGTTTTGACTTACCAGACAAAGATTGTCCAAAATGTGGACACAAACTAACAAAAGATGGAATGGACATACCATTTGAAACATTCTTAGGATTTAATGGAGACAAAGAACCAGATATAGACTTGAACTTCTCTGGAGAATACCAAGCAAAAGCACACAAATATACAGAAGTAATATTTGGAAAAGGAACAACCTTCAAAGCAGGAACAGTTGGTACAGTAGCCGACAAAACAGCATATGGTTATGTAAGAGGGTATTTCGAAGATAGAGGAATACCAATGAATAGAGCAGAAATGCAAAGATTATCAGTAGGATGTACAGGAATAAAAAGAACAACAGGACAACATCCTGGAGGAATTATAGTTGTACCAAAAGGTAGAGAAATATATGAATTCACACCAGTACAGCATCCTGCAGATGACCCAAATTCAGACATTATAACAACTCACTTTGATTATCACTCAATAGATGGAAACTTATTAAAACTAGATATACTAGGACACGATGACCCGACGGTAATTCGTATGTTACAAGACTTAACAGGAATAGCTCCAACAGACATACCACTAGACGATAAAGAAACAATGTCAATCTTCAATTCAACAGAAGCACTAGGAGTAACACCAGAACAAATACACTCAGAAGTAGGAACATATGGAATACCAGAATACGGAACAAAATTCGCAAGAGGGATGCTTTTGGACACAAAACCAACAACCTTCGATGAATTAATACGTCTATCAGGACTATCACATGGTACAGACGTATGGTTAGGAAATGCACAAACCTTAATCGAACAAGGAGTAGTAACACTTCAAGAAGCAATATGTTGTCGTGATGATATAATGATATATTTAATAAAAAAAGGATTACCACCAGATAAATCATTCAAAATAATGGAAGCGGTACGTAAGGGAAAAGTAGCAAAAGGAAAAGAACCAAAATGGAAAGATGAATACATACCATTAATGAAAGAACATGATGTACCAGACTGGTATATAAAATCATGTGAAAAAATAAAATACATGTTTCCAAAAGCCCATGCAGCAGCATATGTAACAAATGCATTTAGAATAGCATGGTTCAAAGTACACATACCACTAGCATATTATGCAGCATACTATTCTATAAGAGCCAAAGCTTTTGATGCACAATACATGATATTTGGAAAAGAAAAAGTAAAAAACAAAATGAAAGAAATAGAAATGAAAAACCAAAAGAAAGAAGCAACAAAAGCTGAATTGGATATGTATGATGACTTAGAGATTGTATTAGAAATGTATGAAAGGGGATTTGAATTTTTACCAGTTGACATTTACGAATCAGAAGCTAGCAAATTCAAAATACAAGACAATAAATTAAGACCACCATTAAATAGTATACCAGGATTTGGTACAGTAGCAGCACAAGGAATTGTAAATGCAAGAAAAGATGGAAAATTCATGTCAATAGATGACCTAAAAATAAGAGCTAAAATAGGCGCATCAGGTGCAGAACTACTAAAACAATTTGGATGTTTAGAAGGAATGAGCCAAAGTAATCAATTAAGTTTATTTGGCTAATACTAAAAAAGGGAGAAAAAATGGCAAAATATTTTGAAAATTTAAATGACAAAATAAAAGAATATTTTAAAATACTATCACCAGAAATACCTGAATTTTTAGAAGAATATATAGAAACAAAAGAAATGCAAAAACAAGCTGGAATAAGTGTATCTTGTGGTACATACTATTCAAAATTATTTCCAGAAATTACACTATGGTACTCAAGTTTGGACCATAGTGTAGCAGTTGCATTAATAATTTGGAATTTTACAAAAGATAAAAAACAAACACTTTCAGGATTATTTCATGATATAGCAACACCAGCCTTTAAACACACAATAGACTTTCTAAATGGAGATTACGAAAAGCAAGAATCAACAGAAGAATTAACAACTAAAATAATAAGTAATTCAAAACAAATTATGCAATTACTTGATAGAGATGGAATAAAAATAGAAGAAGTAAATGATTATCATAGATACCCAATTGCAGATAATGATACTCCAAAACTTTCAAGTGATAGACTAGAATATACCCTTTCAAATGGATTGGGAGTAAGGAAAAAATTATGGGATTTAGAAGAAGTTAGAGAAATATATCAAAATATAGAAGTACAAAAAAATGAAGATGGAATAGAAGAATTAGGATTTAAAGATATATCTATAGCAGAAAAATTTATCAAAAATATGAGTACATTATCTATTTCATATATGGACAGTAAAACAAAATTATCAATGCAATTTTTGGCAGATATAATTAAAAAGATGTATAATCAAAATTTAATAAAACAAAATGATTTATATAATTTATCGGAAAAAGAAATAATACAAAAAATAGAAAACTGCAAATATGATAATATTTCTGAAAGTTTTAAAAAATGGGAAAACACCACAAAAATCTATGAAAGTGAAAAATATCAAGAAAACAAATATTGTAAAAGTATAAGAACAAAAATAAGATACATAAATCCATTAATAAATGATAATGGAAAATATACAAGAATAGATAAAATTTCTACAAAGGCAAAAGAAGAAATTCAAAAATGCCTAAATTATAAAACCCTAAAATATGCATATTTTGATTTTTAAAAAATAAGGAGAAATAAAATGGCAGATATAAAAAATATATTTACAATGCAAAATATAATAATATATTTAATAATAATAAATATAATTGGATTTTTAGTAATGTACATAGATAAACAAAAAGCCAAAAAAGGAAAATGGAGAATTCCAGAAAAGACAATCTTCATAATAACAGTTTTAGGTGGTGGAATAGGAACAATATCAGGAATGTATGCATTTAGACACAAAACTCAAAAATTACATTTTACAATAGGTTTACCAACTATAACAATATTAGAAATAATAGGAGTAATTTATTTTACATTTTTTGCATAAATAAAAATAATATTATGTATATTGTAAGAAACAATAAAAAAGCTACAAAGCTAGTAAAATAGCTAAAGTGGCTTTTTTATTTATTTTAATTAAAAATAGAAAATAAGTACACATAAAACAAAACATATAAACTGGAAATAACTGGAAAAAATAATAAAATAGAGTTTACTGTGAATAACTTTAAAAAAAATAGGACATTTTTCAGTTATTCACAGAGTTATCCACAGTTTCCACAAAAGACATAAAACGTTTAATCAAAAAATAATGTAAACAAAACAGGTAACATAATAATACAAAGATAACATAATTGTAATGAAATAGAAAAATAATTGTAACAATTATCAAGAAAAACAAAGAAAAAACACGAAAAAACAACAAAAACTAACCAAAACACCATAATATGACAAAATATAAATCTATATTTGTAATAAAACCTTAAAATAATTGTAACAAAATAAAAGAAATTATAACCAAAAATATATTAATTTAATATTATATAGTAAGTGTATAATTCTAAATAAAGAAAGAAGGAATAAAAATGTTTAATAGATTTAATAGAATTGTAAATAGAATTTACAATTACAAAAGAAGTTTTGACAAAAATTTAGATATAAAAAAAGAAGAATTAGACAATTATATAAAAATGGGAGCAACAATTATAGATGTACGAAGTCCACAAGAATATAGAGAAGGACATATTAACGGAGCAATTAACTTGCCAGAATATAACATAAGAAGAAATGTACAAAACATATTAACAGATAAAAATCAACTTATTATATTATATTGTTCAGTTGGGGAAAGAAGCAAAATGGCTCAGAATAAATTAAAACGTTTTGGGTATACAAATGTTTATACTGTTTATGAAGGAATTGGAGAGATTTTTTAATTTGAAATGTTGTTATTTAAAGCTAATTATGATACAATGTTCAAAAATAAAAAGTATTCAGGAGGAAAAATGAATAAAAGACAAGAACACATTAGAAATTTTAGCATAATAGCACATATAGACCATGGAAAATCAACATTAGCAGACAGAATGATAGAAATGACAGGTGTACTTTCTAAAAGAGAAATGGAAAGTCAAGTATTAGATAACATGGAAATTGAAAAAGAAAGAGGAATTACAATAAAATCACAAGCAGTAAGAATGATCTATAAAGCAAAAAATGGTGAAGAATACGAATTTAACTTAATAGACACACCAGGCCATGTCGATTTTAATTATGAAGTATCTAGAAGTTTAGCTGCATGCGATGGAGCAATTCTAGTAGTAGACTCAAGTCAAGGTGTTGAAGCACAAACCTTAGCAAATGTATATTTAGCAATAGATAATAATCTTGAAATATTACCAGTAATAAATAAAATAGATTTACCAAATGCAAGACCTGATGAAGTAAAAAAAGAAATAGAAGATATAATTGGAATACCAGCAGAAGATGCACCATGTATTTCTGCAAAATCAGGATTAAATGTAGAAGAAGTTTTAGAAAGAATTGTAACAGACTTACCAGCACCAAAAGGTGATGAAAATGCTAAAACAACATGTTTAATATTTGATTCATATTATGATAACTATAAAGGTGCCGTTGCATATGTAAGAGTTATGAATGGAAAGGTAAAAGTTGGAGATGAAATAAAACTAATGGCAACTAATAAAATATATACAGTTGCAGAAGTAGGATATTTTGTACCAGGTTCATATATGCCAACACAAGAAATAAAAGCAGGAGAAGTAGGATACATTGCGGCAAGTATAAAAAGTTTATCAGATATACATGTTGGTGACACAGTAACATTAAATGATAATCCAGCGGACAAGCCATTAAAAGGTTATAAAAAAGTAACACCAATGGTATATTGCGGACTATACCCAATAGACGGTAGTGAATATGAAAACTTAAAAGTAGCTTTAGAAAAATTACAACTAAATGATGCAGCCTTAGAATACGAACCAGAAACATCTGCAGCACTAGGCTTTGGATTTAGATGTGGATTTTTAGGATTATTACATCTAGAAATAATTGAAGAAAGATTAGACAGAGAATTTGACTTAGGATTAATAACAACAGCTCCATCAGTTATCTATAAAGTACACAAAACAACAGGAGAAGTAGAAGAAATATATAATCCAACAGAACTACCAACACCTCAAGAAATATCATATATAGAAGAACCATTTGTAACAGCCAACATATTAACACCAAAAGAGTATGTAGGAAACATTATGGAAATATGTCAAAACAGACGTGGAATATATATAGATATGAAATACTTAGATGAAAACAGAGTTACACTAATATATGAAATGCCATTAAACGAAATAATATATGACTTTTTTGATAATTTAAAATCAAAAACAAAAGGATATGCATCATTCGACTATGAATTTAAAGAATATAGAAGATCAAACCTAGTAAAATTAGACATTCATATAAACGGAGAACCAGTTGATGCACTTTCATTTATAGTACATAAAGATAGTGCATATACAAGAGGCAAAAAAATGGTAGAAAAATTAAAAACAGTAATACCAAGAAAATTATTTACAATACCGATTCAAGCTGTAATAGGTGGACAAATAATAGCAAGAGAAACAATATCTGCAATGAGAAAAGACGTACTTGCAAAATGTTATGGTGGAGATATTACAAGAAAGAAAAAACTACTTGAAAAACAAAAAAGAGGTAAAAAGAAAATGCGTGAAATTGGTAATGTAGAAGTACCACAAGAAGCATTTTTATCAGTATTGAAATTGGATGATGAGTAGGTGAAAAATATGGAAAATAGAAGAGAAAAATTAATAAAAAATGTATTAGACTTAAGTATAAATTGTGGAAAAGTTAATGAAAATGCAGACTACATCTTATATTCAGAAGAAAACAAAGAAAAAAGAAAAGAAAAAATTAATGAAATCAAAAAGAATTTAGAGGAAATTATAAAAAATACCAAAAATATAGCAGAAGCTTTAGAAATATCATTAAAATAAGAGGTAGAATGTAAAATGAAATTAGAAGAATATAAAAGTCAAGCAATAACAAGATTAAATAAATCAATAGCACATAATGAAAAAGAAAAAATGAATTATGCTTGTATGGGTTTGTTTGAAGAAACAGGGGAAGTAATTGCAGAATTTAGAAAACCGTTATTTAAGGGGAATTTCCATGAAAAACCTTTGGATATAGAAGATATAAAAAGTGAATTAGGTGATTTAATGTGGTATCTTGCATTAATTTGCAAAAATACTGACATAGATATGAACCAATTTAAACCAATATATAATGATAAAGAAAAAATAAATAAAAGAGAAAAAATAATACAAATAGCATTAAAAATGGGAAAATAAACTGGAAAAATCATAGAAGAGTATGAAAAAGTATATATTCAAAAAGCAGAAAAAGAAAAACTAATTAGTGAAATACAAAAACAGTATAATAATATATGTGAATTAGTAAATCAAATCGATGTAAGCATTGATGATATTTTGAATGAGAATATAAGAAAAATTAATTCTAGATATAATGAAAAAGGAGAAAAAGAAAACAATGAACAAGAAAAATAACCAATATAGACAACCCAAAAAAGAAGTGAAAAAAAGAGAAGAAAAAGAAGAAAGAAGTTATGATGACCAAGTAGAAGGAAGAAATTCAGTATTAGAATTGTTAGAAAGTGGAAAAGACATAAACAAAATATTTATAGCCAAAGGAGAAAGACACGGATCAATAAACAAAATAATTGCAATAGCAAAAGAAAAAGGAATAATACTAGTAGAAAAAGACAAAAGACAAATGGACGAAATGGCACAAAATCAAAACTATCAAGGTGTTATTGCAATAGTACCACCTTTCGAATATTGTGAAATAGAAGACATATTAGAAGAAGCAAATAAAAGAAATGAAGATGCTTTTGTATTAATATTAGATGGAATAGAAGATCCACACAATCTAGGTTCAATAATAAGAACTGCAGAAACTGCAGGAGTACATGGAATAATAATACCAAAAAGAAGAGCAGCTGCTGTAAATAGTACAGTAAATAAAGTATCTGCAGGAGCGGTTGAACATATGAAAATAGCTAGAGTTACAAATATATCTGATAGTATAGAAAAATTAAAAGAAGCGGGACTATGGATTTGTGGAACAGATATCAACACAGAAAAATATTATTATAACCAAGATTTAACAGGACCATTAGGAATAGTAATAGGCAATGAAGGAAATGGAATGAGTGATAAAGTTAGAAAAAACTGTGACTTCTTAGTAAAAATACCTATGAAAGGAAAAGTAACATCACTAAACGCCTCAGTATCATCAGGAATAATTATATATGAATCAGTAAAACAAAGAATTTTGAAGAAATCTATTGATTAAAAATTTTAAAAAATATATAATGTAAATGTACATAAGAAAGAGGAGGAAAAAATAATGATGCCAAGAAAGAAAAGATTAGCAATAATAATAAGTATAGTAACATTAATTATTATATTAATAGTAGGAATATTAGCGTTTTTATACATAAAAACAGATGCTTTTAAAACAAATGAGACATTATTCACAAAATATTTTATACAAAATTTCAATATAGCAGATACATTATTAACAGACAATTCAAGCCAAATACAAGAAGTATTAGATAATAATAAATACACATCAGAACTTACAGGAAAATTAGAATATACAGAAAACATAGGAACAAGTGACGAAAATCAAAAAAATCCAGTAAATGATGCTCAATTGAAAATAAGTAGCCAAACAGATAAGAAAAATAACTACTATTATAAAGATATAAAAATAGTAAAAGAAGATGAAAATTTAATAAGAGCAGAATACTTAAACGAAAACAAAGTATATGGAATAAGGCTTGATGGAATAAAACAATTCGTATCAGTAGATATGGACAAAATAAATGACAACAATGCACAAGAAAATTCAGAATTGAAAAATATAGATTCATTACTTACAAATGTAGATATAAAAGGAGCTATTACATTTACTGACGAAGAAAAACAAACTTTACAAAATACATACTTAAATATAATAAAAAGCAATGTATCAAAAGACAAATATTCAAAACAAGCAAATTCTATAATAACTGTAAATAATAAATCAGTAACAACAAATGCTTATACAATTACATTAACAAAAGAACAATACAATAATTTGATAGTAAAAGTATTAGAACAAGTATCAAATGATGAAATAATACTATCAAAAATTGATAATGTAGAAAATATAATAAAAGAAAAATATAGTTCTTATGATGCGGAAAAATCATTAAGAGAAGAATTTGTTGAAGAAATCAATAAAGAAGTAGAAGATATACAAAACAATAATATTGGAAATGATGAAGTAAAAATAACAGTATATGAATCAAAAGGAAAGACAACAAGAACAACAATACAAACAAATACAGGAAAACTAAATATAGATTTATATAATAATGTAATAAAATTTGATAACATAGAATATAGCCAAACAGAAAATGAGCAAATAATTCAAATAGAAAAAAATTCATCAGAAAATGAAGAAGACATATCAATAGAATATGAAAAAATAGAAGATAATGAAATTACTGCTGATGTAGAATTAAAATTAAACCAAAAAATGGAAAATGGAAATATTAAGAATCAAATAGAACTTTCATTAAAAAATGATAAATATAAAACAGTGTTGACAATTGATGATAATATTGAAATAGTAGATAAATTTGAAAATCAAATAAATATTGAAGATAATAATGTAGAATTGAGCAGCTTAGATGAAGATAAAACTACAACAATAACAAATATATTGTTAGGAAATATTCAAACGCAGATACAAAAGTTTAATGATAGTGTACCACTACAAAATTATGTAAAAATGTTACAAAATTTAAATCTATTAAAAAACAATTCAATAGACATATCTGATAATGTTGATATAACAGAAACTGAAAAAAATAGATTTAATTCACAATTTGAATATTTTGCCAGTCAAAATTTAACAACAGATGATGTTAATGAATTAATCAATTCATTCTCGGATAATTTTGAAGATATGTATATTGTATTAAAAAATGGTGAAGAAACTGATGTTGACACTGAACAATTAGACAGAAATACATCGTCTTCAAGTGATTATATAAAAAATATAGACGAGATAGACGTAAAAATAAAACAGAATACAACTAATGATAATAAAAAAGAAAAATTACAAAAATTAATTGAAAAAATAAATAAGAAATATGATGTTTCTTTAGAATATGGTGACAATGGATTAGTAAATAAAGTAAAATTAAAAATAAAAAATAATTAATAATAAGGAGCAAAGGCATTAAAAAATACCATAAATGCTCCTTTTTTGT
>ENA-OOZA01001186-OOZA01001186.1-human-gut-metagenome-genome-assembly--contig:-NODE-1186-length-13880-cov-6.225750_pt1 | contig 13880 bp, 9 predicted proteins | sample MGYA00241703_ERZ501378 | MGnify/ENA primary metagenome ERZ501378 (study PRJEB25962, sample SAMEA2042916) | human gut metagenome | biome: human gut; feature: human-associated habitat; material: faeces...
CAGTTCGGCATAACCGATCGTGTGCTGTTCCTGCTCGCAGAAGAAACGGCGTTCTAACAGCTGTTTCGCCTGAATATAGGAAATATAGACTTCCGACAGGTCTGACACACGCGCACCATATGTAATAAAGAGACTGTCAAGAGGAGAATTCTCCTGTGGACGCCGTTCTCTCCGGTAACGCTCCAGAAAATCATTAAATTTTTGAATGGCAAAAGTGCCTTTCAGCAAAATAACCTCATGATACTGCAGCGTAATGTTATCATAGGAGTTATTATCCTGATTTGTCACGCGCAGAAGATCCGAAAAACGATAGGAGGCATCTGCAGTATTGTGACTGTATTTCTCATAGATCACAACCTGATAGGTGTCTGCTGTCAGATGGAGATCTGTTGTATTTATGTGGGAAAGATCGATATCATTCGTTAAAAGATCGCGGATGATGGTCTCTCTTGCCTTTTCACGGTAATGTTCCCGGGTATTTGCAGTTGCAGCATCCTTGTCTAAGTTTTCTTTGATCGAACGAAGAATCTCCTCAAGTTCATCCTCGTCGATCGGCTTTGTCAGATAATACTGCACTCCGTAACGGATGGCTTCCTGCGCATATTTGAAATCAGAGTAACCGCTTAAGATAATGACTTTTCCGGTAAAACCCTGTGCTCTTGCCTCCCGGATAACGTCAAGCCCTGACATTCCCGGCATGCGGATGTCTAAGAGAACGATATCCGGCTGTAAGGCAAGAATCTGCTGATAGGCGGTCTCACCGTTTGCAGCTTCTCCGGCGATCGTATAGCCGAGAGATTCCCAGTCGAACAGACATTTGATACCTTCCCGGATAATGGATTCATCATCTGCAATTAAAGCGCGATACATAAAAATAACCTTCCTGTTCCAATGATAAAAGTACTAAACGTAAGTATAAATGCGAACGTTTTGTTTGTCAAATTTATCGAGTGTTTTATGTACAATTTAGAGGGTATTTTTTGCAGGGTGGGTATAGTAAGATGAGACAAAATGAGATAATTACAGGGAGGAAAATCCTCTGCGCCTGCAAGAGGCAAATGCTATAAAAAACATAGCATGCATTTTTCTCCGGAAAACAGGGAGGATTATCATATGAAATTCAGTAATGGATGCTGGCTGCAGAAAGAAGGCTGCGCCTGCTTTTCACCGGCAGAAGTTTATTTTACAAAAATTGAAAAAGATAAAGTAGTGCTCTGTGCACCGACACATAAGATTAATCACAGAGGAGATACATTGGGCGGAATCAATCTTACGGTTGAAATTACCACTCCGATGCAGGAAGTAATCCGTGTAAAGACGTATCATTATAAGGGCGCAATTCAGGATGGACCACAGTTTGCATTAAATCTTCCCAAACAGACAGCAATTGATGCCACCGAAGATGATGAGAAGATTGTTGTAAAAAGCGGAAATGCAAAACTGGTTATTACCAAAGAGAACTGGTCCATGACTTACTATAACGGGGATAAGAAGCTCAGTACCAGTGCATGGCGTGATCTTGCCTATATGAAGACGGACTGGAAGGGTGATGCTTATGTAAAGAGCGCAGATAAGGATGCCTATATGAGACAGCAGCTTTCTTTAGGTGTGGGAGAGCTGATCTACGGTCTTGGTGAGCGCTTTGCCGCATTTACCAGAAACGGTCAGTCCATAGATATCTGGAATGAAGATGGCGGTACCTCCACCGATCAGTCTTATAAAAATATTCCGTTTTATATTTCAAACAAGGGATATGGTGTGTTTGTCAACCATACCGAGAAAGTATCATTTGAAGTGGCAACGGAAGCGGTCACAAAAGTAGAATTTTCTGTGCCGGGAGAGAGTCTGGATTATTTCTTCTTTAACGGACCGGATCTGAAGGATGTTCTGCGCCGCTATACGGATCTGACCGGAAAACCGGCACTTCCTCCGGCCTGGACATTTGGCCTCTGGCTTTCCACATCCTTTACGACAAACTATGATGAAAAAACAGTTATGAGCTTTATCGATGGTATGCTCGATCGTGGAATTCCGCTTAAAGTATTCCATTTTGACTGCTTCTGGATGAAAGATTTCCACTGGACCGATTTCCTGTGGGATGAGCGTGTATTCCCGGACCCGGAGGGGATGCTTTCCCGTATGAAAGCAAAGGGATTAAAGATCTGTGTATGGATTAATCCGTATATTGCACAGGAATCCGTGATGTTTGACGAGGGCATGGAAGGCGGATATTTCCTGAAGCGTCCGGACGGTTCTGTATGGCAGTGGGACATGTGGCAGCCGGGCATGGCAATCGTCGACTTTACCAACCCGGAGGCAAAGAAATGGTATCAGAAGAAACTCGAAGCATTGGTTGATATGGGTGTGGATTGTTTCAAGACAGATTTTGGTGAGAGAATTCCAACCGATTGCGTTTACTATGACAAGAAAAATCCGGAAAAAATGCACAATTATTATACCTATTTATATAATGAAGCTGTATTTGAAGTTCTTGAGAAAAAGAAAGGAAAAGATGAGGCAGTACTGTTTGCGAGATCTGCTACCGCAGGTGGACAGAAATTCCCGGTACACTGGGGCGGAGACTGCTGGTCTGATTATGAATCCATGGAAGAAAGTCTGCGTGGCGGATTATCCTTACAGCTTTCCGGATTTGGGTTCTGGAGCCATGATATCGGCGGATTTGAAAACACTTCTACCGCGGATGTCTATAAGAGATGGTGTGCGTTTGGTCTGCTTTCTTCTCACAGCCGTCTGCATGGAAGTACATCATACCGTGTGCCGTGGGCTTATGACGATGAGGCCGTGGATGTGCTGCGCAGCTTTGTACGCCTGAAAGCACGTCTGATGCCATACCTGTGGAAGACCGCGCTGACAGCACATAACGAGGGAATTCCAAGCATGCGTGCGATGGTTCTTTCTTACACAAATGATAAAATGTGCAATTATCTGGATAAGCAGTATATGCTCGGCGACAGCTTACTAGTTGCTCCAATCTTTAACGATGAGGGAATTGGAGAATACTATCTGCCAAAGGAGAACGGCATATGGACCGATTTCTTCACCGGCAGGCAGCAGGAAGGCGGAGACTGGTATACCCGCACATATGCTTATACGGAGATTCCGCTGATGGTACGTCCGAATACGGTACTTCCGCTTGGAAACAGCGAAGAGGGACCAGAGTATGATTATGCCGATCAGGTGACATTCCGTGTATATGATGTACAGGATGAGGCAGCTGCTGAAATCTACGATATGGATCAGAATAAAGTGGCTTCCATTGTGGTAAAACGCATAGAGGATAAGCTTGTGATCGACTGCGACAGCAAAAAGCCGTTTACCGTAGAACTGGTTAATACCGGCATTTTAGATGTGAAGGGCGCAAAGGCATCCAAAGAAAATAAAAACACCATTCTTCGTGACTGTGAGAGCCACATAGAGTGTATACAGTAAAATCAGGTAAGAGGAAAAATTGATGGATAAAGTATTGGAAAACCGGATCTGTCTTCTGATCAAGGAAATGACACTGGAAGAGAAAACCGGCATGATCCACGGTGCGGGTCTGTTTCGCACCGCGGGGGTGGAAAGAATTCATATTCCCCCTTTAAAGATGTCCGATGGACCGATGGGTGTGCGCAGCGAGTTTGTCAATGATCAGTGGATGCCGGTCGGAACACCAGATGATTATGTGACATATTGTCCGAGCAACAGTGCGATTGCGATGACATGGAACCGCAAACTTGCACGCAATGCAGGAAAAGTGTTGGGAGAAGAAGCACGCGGAAGAGGCAAAGATGTGATTCTTGCTCCGGGTATTAATATCAAAAGAACACCTGCATGCGGAAGAAATTTTGAATATATCAGTGAAGATCCAAGACTGACCAGTGAACTTGCCGTTCCGATAGTTCGTGGAATCGAGACGTCTGATGTGGCAGCATGTGTAAAGCATTTTGCAATGAACAATCAGGAAACCGAACGGCTCTGGGTAAATGTGGAAGCGGATGAGCGTACAATGCGTGAAATTTATTTCCCGGCATTTCAGGCGGTTGTACAAAAAGCGGGTGCAAAGTCGATCATGGGCTCTTATAATCTGATCCGCGGAACACATGTCTGTGAAAACAAAGATATTATGGGAACCGTACTGCGCAAAGAATGGGGATTTGACGGAACCATTATCTCTGACTGGGGAGCCGTACATACAACAAAGGGGACCGCAGAGGGACCGCTTGATATCGAAATGTCGGTAACCAGTGATTTTGATGACTATTTTCTTGCGAATCCGCTGATCAGCGAAATCCGAAAAGGGCATATAGATGAGGCCTGTGTGGACGAAAAAGTGCGCAATATTCTGCGGATGATGGTACGTCTGCATATGATTGAACTGACAGAAGTACCGGATTCTGATGGAAAAAAGAAAATTCTGGTTCAGAAGAACAAGAACCGGAAAGCGGGAAGTTATAATACGGCAAAACACCGTTTTGAAGTTTTAAAAGTAGCAAGAGAATCGATCACACTGTTAAAAAATGAAGACCGGAAACTTCCACTTGATCCTGCAATCGATAAAGTTCTTGTCATTGGGCAGAATGCAGTGATTTCACAGGCTATGGGTGGCGGAAGTGCGGAGATTAAAGCTTTGTATGAGATTACACCACTGCTTGGAATCAGCAAGTTTCTCGGTGGAAACTGCGAAGTCCGTTATGCCAGAGGATATGATATTCCGGCAAAAAAGGAAAGCGATCATAACTGGCAGGAAGACAGCCTTGATGCAAGCAAAGCGGCGGCTGAGACAGCAAAGGAAACCGAGGACAGTGCACGTCTGCGGAAAGAAGCTGTGGAACTGGCAAAAGAATATAAGCATGTCATTTATGTGGGTGGTTTAAATCATGATCAGGATCTGGAAGGACAGGACCGTGCGGATTTAACCCTGCCATACGGACAGGACCGGCTGATTACAGAGCTTCTTGAGGTTCGACCGGATATGACAATTGTAATGCTTGCCGGAAGTCCGGTTTCCATGAAACCATGGGCGGACAGGGCAAAGGCAATTGTTTGGATGAGTTACAGCGGTATGGAAGGAGGCACTGCGCTTGCAGAGGTATTGTTTGGTGCAGTAAATCCTTCCGGAAAACTTGCAGAAACGCTTCCGGAAGAGATTCCGGAATGTTTCCGGAAAGAAGCGTATTTCCCGGGAAGACCTCTGACAGACGAAGAGAAGAAACATATGAATGCACATTTGACACAGACCTATGCAGAAGGCATCTTCGTGGGATACCGTTATTACGAAAAGAACCGGATTCCGGTACAGTTTTGTTTCGGACATGGATTGTCTTATACAGACTTTACCTATGATAATTTAAAAATTGAGGAAATTCCGTCCAAAGCGCGTGCCAATGGATTTGATGTACAGCTTCAGGTGCGCAATGTAGGAGCACTGGAGGGAAAAGAGACGGTTCAGTTGTATCTTGGAGAGAAGACGGTTTCTCCGGAAAACCCGGTGAAGGAACTGAAGGCATTTGAAAAAATCTGTCTTCGTCCGAGGGAAACCAAGACCGTGCTTTTGAAAATCACGATGGAAGATTTCATGCATTATGATGAAGCTGCCGGAACATGGAGATTAAAACATGGGGATTACCGCATTTATGTCGGAAGCTCCCTGCAGGATATCCAGTTGACACAGGATATTACGATATAAGCAGCAAATGCCGTGCATCTGAAAAGATGCGCGGTTTTCTTTTTTCTTTTCCCATGCTATGATGGAGACAGAAAAAAGAAAGAGAGAACAAAACATATGGGATATATATTGGAATTGAGAAAACAGGTAGGTCATCGGCCGTTGATTATGACCTGTGCAGGAGTGCTGCTTTTGAATGAAAAAAGGGAGTTGCTTCTGCAGAAACGTGCAGACAACGGGTTATGGGGATATCCCGGGGGTTCTATGGAACTCGGGGAGAGCTTCAAAGACTGTGCCAGACGGGAAGTACAGGAGGAAACAGGACTGATCTGCGGAAACCTTGAACACTTTATGAATGTCTCCGGAGAAGAAGTACATTATGTCTATCCAAACGGGGATGAAATTTATGCCGCAGAAGAGATCTTTTTATGCCGGAAATTTTCCGGACAGATCATCTGCCAGCAGGAGGAAGTAGAAAAACTTTGTTTTTTCCGTATGGATGAACTCCCATCGAAAGAGCAGATCAATCCCAATAATTATCCGGCAATCGAACGGTTAAGGAGAATGATGGATGAGAATTGCACAACGGGAAAAGGAAATTTTACAGAAGGTAGAAGAAAAGATTGCTAGGGGACCTTATGAGGCTTCATGGGCATCGCTGTGTGAAGCGCAGATGCCGCAGTGGCTGGCGAAAGAAAAACTCGGTATTTTTATACACTGGGGTGTTTACAGTGTTCCGGCAAATTCCAATGAGTGGTATCCGCGCAACATGTACAAAGAAGGAATGCCGGCATATGAGCATCACAGAAAAACTTATGGATTGCAGAAGAACTTCGGGTATAAGGATTTTATTCCGATGTTTCGGGCTGAACATTTTTGCCCGGCGGAGTGGATGGAACTGTTTCAGGCGGCAGGAGCCGGTTATGTGTTTCCGGTAGCGGAACATCATGATGGATTTCAGATGTACCGGAGTGATCTTTCCGATTGGAACGCGGTCGACATGGGACCGAAACGGGATGTTCTCGGGGAACTGAAAGAGGAAGCAAAAAAGCGGGGAATTCATTTCTGTACATCTTCCCACCGTGCGGAACACTGGTTTTTCCTCGGAAATGGAAAAACGTTTGACAGTGATATCCATGAACCACTGAAAAAAGGGGATTTTTACTGGCCATCCATGCCGGAGGCAGATCCGGAGGACCTGTATTCCAGACCGTATCCGACAGAAGAGTTTCTCGATGACTGGCTGGCACGGACGGCAGAACTTATCCTTAATTACCGTCCGCGCCTGTTGTATTTTGACTGGTGGGTCCAGCATGAGGCATTTAAGCCCTATTTAAAGAAACTTGCCGCGTTTTATTATAATTGCGGAGCGGAATGGGGGACGAATGTTGCCATCTGTTACAAGCATGATGCGATGGCGTTTGGCAGTGGAATTGTAGAAATGGAACGTGGCGGCTTTGCGGAGGCAAAACCGTATCCGTGGCAGACAGATACCGCAATTGCAAGAAATTCCTGGTGCTATACGGATACACTGATCTATAAAACAAGTCAAGAAATCATCTGTACGCTGGTGGATGTGGTAAGTAAAAACGGAAATCTTTTATTAAATGTCGGACCGAAGGCGGATGGCACGCTTCCGGAAGGAGATAAAAAGATTCTCCGGGATCTGGCGGACTGGATGGCGGTGAACCGGGAAGCCATCCATGGAGCAAAGGTATGGAGAAAATCGTCCGAAGGTCCGACAAAGATGCAGGAGGGACAGTTCTCAGATCAGAAAGAGATGGTCTATACGCCGCAGGATTACCGTTTTACAGTGAATCATGGAAATATTTATGCCATTGCGTTAAAGTGCCCGCAGGATGGAAACTTTTGCGTTCAGTCTCTGGCAGAAAGCAGTGACCAGAATCTCCCGGAATTCCATGGGATTATCAGACAGGTAGAAGTTCTTGGATATGAAAAATCCCCGGAATGGAAAACGGACGCAGAAGGTCTGCATGTGAAGACCTCCGGTTTTTATTCTGAATTTCCGGTCGTGTTAAAAATTGTTGTTTCTTAAAATTACCGCAGAAGAGAAAAATTTCCAGCTTTGTTACTTCTTGCCTTTTGCTACAGAGAATGGTAGGATAAGACATAGAATGAGTTACAAAGGATCAAAACACATATAAGTGGGGGAATTCTTATGAGAAAAGCAAAGAAATTAATAGCCGGAATCATGCTTGCATGTATGTTTATTGCGGGAACTGGTGTGGAGCCGTCAGATGTGTATGCGGCAGGAACCACTGCCGGTTCGCTGGAAATGAAGACTGCCAGTGACTCCATCAATTTAAATGCGGGACAGTCATTTGATGTGACATTTTCTGTCAATGCGGAGACTTCCGGATTCGGAGGATACCTGACTTATGACAATTCAGTATTTACTTCGGTTACGGTAGTTGTTGACGGGGGCACCACATCCGGAAAGACAGACAATAACGGAGAGTGGAAGGCTTCTTATAATGGGTACACACATTTTCTGTCCGTGGATTATTATAAAAAGGATGCGGCAGGAAATACAACCGGGCAGATTGCAGACCCTGTGAAAGTGACAGGATCATCCATTGCCACACTGAAATTTACATCGGCAAAACCGGTGATTAAGACGGATATTACCTTTAGCCCGTCCTATCTTCGGACAAATGGAACGGATGTGGAATTGAAAACGCAGAAACTCACACTGACCAATTCCCAGGCAAAGGCCGTTACGCTATCTCTTGGAATTGTAAAGGGAAACGGACGGATTTCCGTACCGGTGTATTTTTCCCGAAATGACGGATTTAATAAAATTAAGCTTAGGATTACTTATAATAAAAATATTCTTGCTTTTCAGTCCATAACACTGGCACCGGAAGTGCAGTCGACACTTACACAGAGTGATTATAATATGTCTTCCTACGGAGGATATCTGACAACGGAATATACCGCAACAGCAGATGTCAATACTTCAGGAAATCTGATGTACATTGATTTTCAGCTTGCGAATGGGATGACAGCATACTCCAATAATGGAATCAGTACAGATGTTACGGTTGCCATAGAATCTGTAGAAGACCAGCAGGGAGATATCTTTTCCTATAATTCGGCGACCTCAAGTGTGACGATCACGGATCAGGTACATACGCTTGGAGATGTGAGTGGTGACGGGAAAATTAATCTGGTGGATGTGTTATATGTCATTCAGTATTATAACAACACGAAAACATTTACAAACGCGGAAAAGACTGCGGCAGATGTAAACCGTGACGGAAAAGTGGATCTGACGGATGCTTTAAAAATCCTTCAGTATTATAATGGAGCCATTAAGACATTGTATTAAACAAAGGAGAAATTATGTATTGCAGAAAATGTGGAAGAGAGATTCCCGATGATTCTGTCATGTGCGGATATTGTGGAACACCTACAAATCCGGATAATCCGTATACCTATGGCGGAACACCGCAGAATATGGACGAAGGTGCAAACGGGCTTGGAATTGCTTCAATGATCCTTGGGATTGTTGCCATTCTGCTGGCATGCTGTGCCGGAGGAAAATGGCTGACATTTCTTGTCGCAGCTGCCGGTCTGATTCTTGGAATTATCGCATTACAGAAACCCAAGTACGGCAGCAGCAGAGGAATGGCTCTTGCGGGTGTGATCTGCAGTGTGATCGCGCTTCTTATGAAAATTATTGTGATCATTTTACTGGGGGTGGGAATCGGAACCTTTCTTTATTCCCATATGTTTCACTTTTAAAGTCCCATTCTGATAGATGGGAGTTATTCATAATATAACTGGAAGTTATAATAAAAATAGTGCTTGACAAACACAGATTATAGTATTATGATCTAAACAACACAAAGAAAGTAGAAGGTTTTCGAGATATGAGAAGACAGGCGTTATCGCTTTTAGTGGAAAATAACCCAGGCGTGACGAGCCGGATATCCGGATTGTTCAGTCGCCGCGGATATAATATTGACAGTTTTTCATCCGGTGTGACTGCAGATCCGAAATATACCAGAATTACAATTGTTGCCAGTGGCGATGAACTTATTCTGGATCAGATCGAGAAACAGTTACTGAAACTGGAAGATGTGTTGGATATCAAAAAACTGGAACCGGGACTTTCTGTTACCCGGGAGCTGATTCTTGTAAAGATCCGCGCAAAGGATAACGAGCGTCAGCCGATTATGAATGTGACAGAGATTTTTCATGGAAAGATCGTAGATGTCACAAACGATTCCATGGTAATTCAGCTGGTAGGACATCAGGATAAATTGGATGCCTTTTTAGATCTGCTGGATGGATATGAAATTCTGGAACTTGCACGTACTGGAATTACGGGACTTACCCGTGGATCGTCGGATGTCCGTTTTTTGGATTAGTTACGGCTACTTATTAAAAATATTTTTTTATATAAGAGTATACATATTTAGGAGGACAATGATATGTCAGAAGCAAGAATTTTTTATCAGGAAGATTGTAACCTTTCATTACTGGATGGAAAGACAATCGCAATCATCGGCTATGGTAGCCAGGGACATGCACATGCATTAAACTTAAAGGAGTCCGGATGCAACGTCATTATCGGTCTTTATGAGGGAAGCAAGTCCTGGAAGAAAGCCGAAGAGCAGGGATTTAAGGTATACGTTGCAGCAGAAGCTGCTAAAAAAGCTGATATTATCATGATTCTGATTAACGATGAATTACAGGCTGATATGTACAAGAAAGATATCGAGCCAAACCTTGAGCCAGGTAACATGTTAATGTTCGCACATGGTTTCAATATCCATTTCGGATGCATCAAGCCACCAAAGGATGTCGATGTTACAATGATCGCACCTAAGGCACCAGGACATACAGTACGTTCTGAGTATCAGGCTGGTAAGGGAACTCCTTGTCTGATCGCTGTTGAGCAGGATGCTACCGGAAAGGCATGGGATCTTGCACTTGCATATGGTCTTGGAATCGGCGGAGCAAGAGCCGGACTTCTTGAGACAACATTCCGTACAGAGACAGAGACTGACCTCTTCGGTGAGCAGGCTGTACTTTGTGGTGGTGTTTGTGCACTTATGCAGGCTGGTTTCGAAACACTTTGCGAGGCTGGTTATGATCCGAGAAATGCATACTTCGAGTGTATCCATGAGATGAAACTGATCGTAGACTTAATTTACCAGTCAGGTTTCGCAGGAATGAGATATTCTATCTCTAATACAGCTGAGTATGGTGATTACATCACCGGACCAAAGATTGTTACTGCTGAGACAAAGAAGGCTATGAAGCAGATCCTTACTGATATTCAGGATGGTACATTTGCAAAAGAGTTCTTACTGGATATGTCTCCGGCAGGACGTCAGGTTCACTTCAAGGCTATGAGAAAGCTTGCTTCTGAGCATCCATCAGAGAAGGTTGGTGCTGAGATCCGTAAGCTGTACAGCTGGAACAACGAGAGCGACAAGCTCATCAACAACTAATCAGAAACTGATTTTAAAAACCCCGGTGAGTGATATCATCGGGGTTTTTGTTTTTGTGACGGGGTGTAAGGAAGTGGGTCATAAGGACTCCTCCCACAAAGAGGTATCAAGATTTTTCCATGTGGGGCCATAAGGACTCCTCCCGCAAAGAGCGCGGGTCCCTCCTCATGGCAATGTCCCTCCTCATGACATTTGACAAACTACCCCGGTATGTGTAAAATAAATGTATTGTGAAAAAATATGAAAAATGAAGAGGCGAAGACATGGCAGAAGTATACAACCACAAAGTGGTAGAGAAAAAGTGGCAGAAAGTCTGGGATGATGAAAAGGCTTTTGCTGCAACCAATGATTATTCCAAACCGAAATATTATGCGTTGGTTGAATTCCCATATCCATCTGGACAGGGACTTCACGTTGGTCATCCGAGACCATATACAGCATTGGATATTGTAGCCCGTAAGAGAAGAATGCAGGGATATAATGTATTATATCCGATGGGATGGGATGCATTTGGACTTCCGACAGAAAACTATGCAATTAAAAATAAAATCCATCCAAAAATCGTAACCGAAAATAATGTAAAGCATTTTAAGGATCAGTTACATTCTCTGGGATATTCTTTTGACTGGGATCGTGAGATTAATACAACAGATCCAAAGTACTATAAATGGACTCAGTGGATTTTCCTGAAATTGTTCAAGGCCGGTCTTGCATACAAAAAAGAGATGCCGATCAACTGGTGTACTTCCTGTAAGGTAGGTCTTGCAAACGAGGAAGTTGTAAACGGTGTATGTGAGCGGTGTGGCGCTCCGGTTGTCCGCAAGGTAAAGAGCGAGTGGATGTTAAAGATCACAGATTATGCGGATAAGCTGATCGAAGGACTGAATGATGTAGACTACATTGAACGTGTCAAGGTTTCACAGAAAAACTGGATCGGACGTTCTACAGGTGCCGAGGTTGATTTTCAGATCAAAGATACAGAAGACAAGCTGCGTATTTACACCACACGCTGCGATACATTGTTTGGTGTTACCTATATGGTTGTTTCACCAGAGCATCCATATCTGGATAAGTACAAGGATCAGATTAAAAACTGGGAGGAAATCGTTGCATACCGCGAGCAAGCTTCCAGAAAGTCTGATTTTGAGCGGGCGGAGCTTGCAAAAGACAAGACTGGTGTGGCAATTGACGGTCTGACTGCAATCAATCCGGTCAACGGAAAAGAAGTTCCGATCTGGGTATCTGATTATGTACTGATGAGCTATGGTACCGGTGCTATCATGGCAGTTCCGGCACATGATCAGCGTGACTATGATTTCGCAAAGAAATTCGGTATTGATATCATCGAAGTTATCAAAGGTGGCGATATCTCCAAAGAAGCTTATACTGGTGACGGAGAAATGGTCAACTCTGAATTTCTTAACGGCTATACAAAGAAAAAGGATTCTATCGAGCGTATGCTTGAAGAACTTGAAAAGAAAGGTATCGGTAAAGCCGGTGTTCAGTACAAGATGAAAGACTGGGCATTCAACCGCCAGAGATACTGGGGCGAGCCTATTCCGCTTATCCATTGCCCGAAATGTGGTGTTGTAGCTGTTCCAGAAGAAGAACTTCCGCTTCGTTTGCCAGATGTCAAAGATTTTGAGCCGGGTGAAGATGGACAGTCACCACTTGCAAAGATTGATTCCTTCGTAAACTGCACATGCCCGAAATGTGGTGCGCCGGCAAAACGTGAAACAGATACCATGCCTCAGTGGGCGGGATCTTCCTGGTATTTCTTAAGATACACTGATCCGCACAACACACAGGCACTGGCTGATATGGACAAACTCAAATACTGGATGCCTGTTGACTGGTACAACGGTGGTATGGAACACGTTACCAGACATATGATTTATTCCAGATTCTGGCATCATTTCCTGTATGATCTCGGTGTTGTCAATACTCCGGAGCCATACGCAAAACGTTCTATCCAGGGACTGATCCTCGGACCGGACGGAGACAAGATGAGCAAATCCAAAGGAAACGTTGTCGATCCGCTTGACATTGTAGAAGAGTACGGTGCAGATACCCTTCGTACTTATGTATTATTTATGGGTGATTATGGCGCAGCAACTCCGTGGAGTGACAGCTCTGTAAAAGGCTGTAAAAAATTCCTTGATCGTGTTGCAGGTCTGACTGATATCCTTTCCGAAGCACCTGTTTCCGATGAACTGGAGATGAAGATTCACCGTACCATCAAGAAAGTTTCTTCCGACATAGAAAACCTGAAATTCAATACTGCAATCGCAAGTCTCATGACTCTGATCAATGAGATCACTGCAGAAGGTCATATCGGCAAAGAAGATTTAGGCATCTTTATCAAGCTCTTAAGCCCGTTTGCTCCGCATCTCTGCGAAGAAATCTGGGAATTCCTCGGTGGTGAGGGACTGCTTGCAGTTGCTCCATGGCCGGTATACGATGAAGGTAAGACTGTTGCCAAGACTGTTGAAATCGGTGTTCAGGTTAATGGCAAAGTAAGAGGAACTATCGTAATCCCGAACGGCTGCGATAAAGAAAAAGCATTCGAGATTGCAAAAGCAGATGAGAGAATTGCATCTTTCATTGAAGGCAAAAACCTGATCAAAGAAATCTATGTTCCAAATAAGATTGTCAACTTTGTTGCCAAATAAAAAGTATCAGGATTTATAAGAGAAGTATCAAAAAAAGCCCTCCGGTTTATGACC
>ENA-OOZA01001208-OOZA01001208.1-human-gut-metagenome-genome-assembly--contig:-NODE-1208-length-13700-cov-2.364529_pt1 | contig 13700 bp, 17 predicted proteins | sample MGYA00241703_ERZ501378 | MGnify/ENA primary metagenome ERZ501378 (study PRJEB25962, sample SAMEA2042916) | human gut metagenome | biome: human gut; feature: human-associated habitat; material: faeces...
AATATATGGCATCAAATTATTTGGTATACCTTGTGGTTCTTCACCAATCAAACCACTCTCATGTGCACCAACTGGATTAAAATATCTCAAAATACAAATATCCCAAGTATTATCAGAAGCATATGTATCTTTTAATATCTGCTCTATAAACAATTTCGTTGTTCCATATGGATTGGTTGTTCCACCTGTTTTACACTCTTCTGTAATTGGTATTATTTCTGGATCTCCATATACAGTAGCAGATGAACTAAAAATAAACTTCTTTACATTATGTTTTTTCATCACTTCTAAAAGTGCAAGTGCTCCATTTATATTATTATCATAATATTCCAATGGTTTTTGAACTGATTCTCCCACTGCTTTATAACCTGCAAAATTCAAAACTGCTTCTATATTATTTTCAGAAAATACTTTTTCTAATTTTTCCTTATCGCGATAATCCATCTCATAAAACCTAAAATCTTTTCCTGTAATTTTTTTAATATTTTCCAAAACTTGTGCTTTACTATTTGAAAAATTATCAATTATCACAATTTCTTTTCCTGCATTTAATAATTCTACTGCTGTATGACTCCCTATATAGCCTGCTCCACCTGGTAATAATACTGCCATATATATCAACCTCTTCCTATATTTTATCTAATTCTTGGCCATTTTTTGTATCTTTAACCATATATCCTTTTTCTTTTAATAAATCTCGTATTTCATCAGATTTTTTCCAATCTTTTTGATCTCTAGCCACTTTTCTTTTTTCTAATAATCCCAAAATTTCTTCTGGTATCTCTCCATTATTACTTTCTTGCATAACATCTATTTTTAATCCTAAAACAGTATCAAACTTCATTAACAATTTTGCCACATTAGGATTTTTCTTTTCAAATTTTGCAGTTTCCCACACATAACTCATCGCTAATGGCATATTCATATCATCATTTATAGCCTTATGGAAATTTTCTTCTATATCTGATAACTTTCTAATATCTACATCTCCTAATTCATCATTTCCATGTAAATGTATTTGATATGCATTTCTTAATCTTTCTAATGATTTTGCTGCCGAGTCTATACCTTCCCATGTAAAATTCAATTTATTTCTATAATGGCATGAATAGCAAAATAGTTTGTAAACAAGCGGATCATAACCTTTATCCTTAATATCTTTTAGCAAATATACATTTTTTAAACTCTTTGACATTTTACCACCATTTATAAGTAAGTATTCTCCATGTAACCAGTAATTTGCAGGAATCTTTCCTGTTCTACCTTTACTTTGTGCTATCTCATTTTCATGATGTGTTGGAATTAAATCAATGCCACCTGTATGTATATCAAATTGTTCTCCTAAATATTTTAATGACATTGCTGAACATTCTATATGCCATCCTGGATAACTTGGTCCCCATGGACTATTCCATTTCATTAAATGATTTTTAGGTGCTTTTATCCATAGTGCAAAATCATAAGGATTTCTTTTTTCTTCATCTACTTCAACTCTTGCACCAGCTTTTTGATCATTCAAATTCAAATTAGATAAAATTGGATACTTATCCAATTTTGAAATATCAAAATATATTGCTGTTGAAGTCTCATATGCATAACTTTTTTTTACTAAAATTTCAACATATTCTAACATTTCTGGAATATGATCTGTAGCTTTACACACAATCTCTGGAGTTTCAATATTTAAATCTTTTAAATCATTAAAAAATAATTGAGTATAATGCTCTGCTATTTCGAGAGGAGTTTTATTTTCCTCTCGTGCAGATTTTATCATTTTATCTTCTCCTTCATCACCATCTGAGACCAAATGTCCAACATCTGTAATATTCATTGCATGCTTTATTTTATATCCATTATATTGTAACACTCTTCTTAATACATCTTGGAATATATTTGTTCTCATGTTTCCAATTGTCGCATCTTTATAAACAGTTGGTCCACATGAATATATACGTACCTCATCTTTTCTAATTGGCTTGAATTTTTCTTTTTGTTTCGTTAATGTATTAGTAAAATAAATATCCATGTAATATCCTCCTTTTTTTATACTACTCTATAGTATCATTTTTGGGTTTTTCAGTATTAGTATTTGTTTCTGTGTTTGTTTTGTTCGTTTCTGTATTTGTATTTGTTGTTGTATTTGTTGCCGTTGGTTTTGTAGTTGTTGTATTAGTTACTGTATTTTCCACTGGTTTTTCAGTCTGTTTTGGAGTTTCTGTTGGTTTTGTATGTATTGTACATGTTTCCGTTATCTTTCCTCCAGCTGTTTTTGAGCCACCTGTTGTATTCCATAAATTTAATGCTTCTTTTGGCACAGTTCCTCCATATGCACTATTTCTAGTTTGTGGACAATATTGAGTAGCTAACTTTCCTGATTCTGTACATATTTTTTGTACCCCATGACCTTCACACTTTTCTGGTAAATTATCTTGTGCAAATGTTTCTGTATATGTATCTGTACAACTTGTTGTTGCCAAACATCCTGTTTTTCTGCAAACTGTTGCTTGTGTAATTCCAGATGGTGTATTAAAGTTAGCATTTGCAAGTTTTTTGTGTATTGTTTTCATTACTGATGACCATATTTGACCAGCTGGATTTGTTCCACTATACCTAACTTCTTCTGGACTATCATATCCAAACCAAACTGCTGCTGAATAATATGGTGTCATTCCACATAACCATCTATCTTTAGAATCATCTGTTGTTCCTGTTTTTGCACATGTTTCAATACCTGTTATATCACAATATGTTGCAGTTCCACCACTTTTTACTGGCTCTTCTGTAATTGATCTAGTCAAATATGCAACTTGCTCTGAAAATACTTTTTTCTGTTCTTGTTTTGGTGTTAATACAACATTTCCACTAGAATCTGTTACTTTTGTATAGAATGTTGGTGTAATATATACCCCATCATTTGCAATTGTACCATAAGCTGCAGCCATTTCCAATGGACTTATACCATGTGTTAATCCACCTATTGCTAAAGGTAATTCATTATCACTTTTATTATCTAAAGATGAAATACCCATTTTTTCTAAATATTCTATTGATTTTTTAGGTGTTAGCTCTTTCATAATTTTTACTGCTGGTATATTTTGTGATGTTGCTATAAATTGTCTTACATTTATGAAACCACGATATTTATCATGATCATTTTTTGGTGAATAGCCATTAAAATCAGTTTTATTGTCATTATATACTGTTGCAGGTGTTATTATTTTTTCTTGTAATGCCGGTGCAACATCTGCAATCGGCTTAATTGATGAACCTGTCTGCTTAACCATTTGTGTTGCTCTATTCCAGCCTGAAGCTGTTTGTTCTCCTAAGTTACCTCCAACAGCAACTACTTCTCCTTTTTTATAATCTATTATTGCCATACCAGCCTGTGTATGATCATTTTTTAATGATCCATTTTTATCTTTTTCATGGCCTTTTAATTGATATTTTGTTTTACTAAATTCTTGTTCAACAGTTGCTTGTATTGTTGGATCCTCTGTAGTGTAAATAACTAAACCACTGCTGTATACATATTTTTCCGCAAATTCTCTTGATACATTTTTTTCTTGCATTACTTGGTTTGTAATTTGCTTTAATGCGGCATCTGTATGATAAGAATAATCTGTTGCACTTTCTACATTTCCTTTTGTAAATACTAAACCTGCTTCTGCCTCTGCAACTGCATTATTATAATCATCATCATTTGTAATATAGCCTTGATCTTTCATTTCTTTTAATACTGTTAATACTTTTTTCTTTATATTTTCCTTAACCTTTTCTTGATCTTTTGATTCATCAAAAGGATTATAACTGTTTGGTGAACTATTAATACCAGCCAAAAATGCACATTGTGCTAAATCTAAATCCTTTGCACTTTTATTAAAATAATATTTAGCTCCTAACTCCACTCCATGTATATCTTGACCACCAACAAATAGAATATTTAAATATAATTCTAGTATCTGTTGTTTTGATATCATTCTCTCCACTTGATATGCTTTTGCCCATTCTTTTACTTTTCTCATTATTCCAGCAATACCACTACTATCTTTATCACCTGTTATATTTTTTACCAACTGTTGGGTAATTGTACTACCACCATAACTTGATCCACCTCTTACCAAAGTGTTTCCTATAGCTCCTAAAGTTCTTTTCCAATCCACACCATTATGATCATAAAAACGTTTATCTTCTATTGCTATATATGCTTTTGGTAAATAATCTGACATATCATCTAAAGATATTATTTTTCTTTGTTGCTCTTTGCTTAAATTAGCTATTTCATTTCCATTTTTATCTTTAACTCTTAAATTTGGAAAGTTCTTTTTCATTATCAGCTGTTTCTTGGAAAATTGCAGCTATTTGTTCATATCCTTCTTTTTTTGCTTTACTAGCAAAATATGTATATTTATTTCTTGCCTGAGATTCTCCGGCAAAAGCCGTCATTAAATTTTGCTCTGTTTTTGATCCTTTTAATTCCATAATTACTACCTCCTAATACTTTTTATCTATGCAAAATATCACATTATTGAATTAAAGTCAATATTTTTTTTGATGTTCGAATAAAATTAAAAATACACCTTGTAATTTGTCTATTCATTTATAGATATAATCTCTCCCTTTTCATCGTAGTATGTTGTCCTTTCAACATTATATTCATATCCATATTTATTTTCTATTGGATCAAATCCACCCTTGCCATAATATTCTTCTATTCTTTTCTGATTTTCAACTACAAACATATTTTTATAATCCTAGTAATTCACATAAGTTCTCTTAAATCCACTCACATATGCAACAAACTTTTGCCCATCCTTTTCGACAACATGTTCAGGTGTATAGCCAAATGCTCCAAAAAAATAAATTATTGGAGTTGATAGTAAAAATAACATAATAAATATGCTTATTAGAATAATCTTTACATTTTTTTCTTAATCTTTAAAAGTAATTGTATTATTCTAACAATAAAACCAAACATAATTATTATTGTAGATACTATATATATCCATTCTCTAAACATTAATTTACAGAAATATAATATTAAGTATAAAGTAACAATTATTAATGTGTAAATAATTATATCTAATAATATAATTATTGGAATATATTTTTTATTTTCTCTATTACTTTATCTCCCCTACAACTTACTATTTTTTGTTTTTTCTTCTTATGCCACATGTTACTGATTAAAAATCATTTGGAAATGGACAGTCCATATATGTATTTTCTAATGTTAAACAAAATTTTATTATTTTTTCTTTATTCATAGCTAAATTCTTATAATATATTACTAAATTTCTTGTTATATTTATCTATATCTTTTGTACTTTTGCTCATAATAAAATCAGTTGCATCTTGTTTTGTTCCAACAACACTCCCATATCTTTTAGCATTCTAATATCCTCCTTGTTTTTTTAATATTATAGCATAAAAAATAAATACTACCAAATGTATTTACTAAATTTTTGTTCTATAAATTTAACAAATTCTAACATATTTGGTTCTGAATTGAAATCTCCTTTAATATTATTCCAAGCAAGTTTCATAAGCCTTCCATTCCTATTCTTGAAAATGCTTTTTCATATAAATTTTCTATTTTTTGGATTTTTATAATTTTTTTGAAATTCATATTTATCTTTTCACCTCCCACTTTATTTAAAAAAATAAGTATTCAAAAACAAAGCTGAGAAAAAATTTAAGAAAAAAAGAAGAAAATTATCGCTATGATAATCTTCTTCTATACATTCAATATCTAACTACAACTTCAATAGTTTTATTTAACTATTTTCCTCCTGTACAATCTCCACCCTGAAATGGTCGATAAACGTTGTTTTTCTCATAATTAGTATAATTACTTGTATTTATTCCCATTTTTCTAATATCACGTTTGTATTGTTTATTAGCCATCTCATCTTCCCTTGAATCAACTGACGAAGACCAATTCTCTGGAATAAAAAAATCTGGTTGCAATACAATACTTCCATAATATCTTTTAGCATTAATACCCAATTTAACTTCATTACATTCATTTGGCTTTTTTAATCTATCATCCAATTTATATCTTCCCTTTAATTCTATATAAAGGTTTCCTCCTGATTCGCTATAATCTAAATCTTTAAATCGAATATATAAATCAAATTTGCTGTTTTGAACTTTCAATATATTCTTGGTTATACTCCGTTTGGGAATTACAATTTTCACTTTGTAATTTGGACCATTATAAAAAACAATTACCCTGATGTCATCTACTGATGAAACACCACATTCATCATTTTTGGAACAATCTTCTAATTGCAAAATTTCTTTTATTGCTTTAGATTGCTTTTTTGAATTTTCTGACTGTTTCTTTCTTTTAGACATTGCTACCTCCTTAAAGTCATTTGGAGGTTTGAAACCTCCAAGTTATCTGTTTTACTTTTTGGTTTCTAAAATAATTTACTTATAAAGCATATCATGTTTTTATGTAAATTGCAATCAAATTATACACAATTAAAATACTTTTTCTCATACATTAAAAGTTCATTTCTTCAATAATATGATTACTGCCATTTAACATTTTCTTTATTTCATTAGGATGTATATTATAATTATTCAAATTACTAATATTTACCCATTTAAAGTTTATCCAGTTAGACTCTTTACTTTTAAATGTTTCTTCTTTAATAATTCCATTATATATACATTTATAGGTAATTGTAATTTCATGAATTAGATTTTCTTTTTTTGATATTAGTTCCTCACTAATTCCCCCAAATTCAAATTTTAAATCTTCAAATCCTATTTCTTCTAAAACTTCTCTCCTTATTGCATCTTCACTTTTTTCAAATTCTTTAACTTTACCTCCTGGCAACATATAAAAATCCATATCATCACCATAAAATAATAATATTTTAGTTTTATCAGCATTATATATAAACACTGATACTCTATATGCAAAATTGTAATTTCTATTTTTATATTTAATATCGTTCATTTTATTTTATCACTCCTGTACAAATTAAAAGTCATTATTATTATTTTACATTAGCATCACTTATTTTTTGTTGTAATTCTTGTTCATCTCTTTTTACTTGATTATTAGCCCTGTCTTTTTCTTCAGTTGAAGTGTTTATCGTTGTTTTTCCTATTTCTTGTTCTTTAAAATATGTTTTTGGATTTGAATTTCCTAACAAAATTTTTTTTAATTCTTCTTCTCTTGATTTAGATAAAGTTCTCATTCCATCTTTAAATTGTTCTCTGATACTATCTTGAGATGCTTGTACAATATCTTTATTATCTGATATGGAATATATTACTTTTGAACTATCCTCTTTATCTGTAAGAACACACAAAATTTTCATATTTGAATTTTTTTCTACACAAGTAATTTTTGACAAATCAAATAAATTTTGTGTTTCTTTCATATCTATACAATTTTTTATTAACTCTTGAAAATAATCACTTTTTTCCATACAATTCAAATTATTGTGTCCTATATGTTGTGCTAAAAAATCTATTTTGTATTTTAATAATTCCTTTTTATTTAAATTTTCTATTTTCAAATCTTTTCGTAATTCTTGTCCTTTATTTTTATCATCTAATAAATTCATTTCATTTTTTAATAACTTAATATAGTCATCCATATACATTCCGTTTATATGTATATTCTAATTTATCATCAATTTTCTTCAATTCTTCTTCTGTTATAATTTCATACTTTTGATTATTTTCTGGCTTACCAATCATAAATTCATTTGTTTTAAGTCCAGTTTTTATATTCATTAAATCATGAGTTAAATCTGTGAAATATTCTTTTTCATCAATTTCTAATTCAGTAATAGCATGTCCTAATCTTTCTCCTTGTATTAAAACAGTTTTTGATTTTATTCCTACTCTGTTTAACATATTTTCATAAATTTTCGAAAGTGAAGTGCATACTACTTTATTGTCGATAACATCTTCAATTTTTTTGTTGAAAATTTGCTTTTTTTCTTCTTCACTTTCAGATGTAATATATCTTTCATCATAAGAAAAGATTTTTCCCAATTGTATATAAATATATCTTGCTTTTTCAATTTGTGTTAATCCTTTAGGCATATTTTCTATAATTTTATTTTCATTATCTACTGTTTTATTTAAATATTTTTCATTAAATAACTCGTTCATATTTTTTTCCTAACTTATATTAAATATTTTTTTGAAAAATTGTATTATTTTTTCATAAAATTTTTCTTTCTTTACTTCTATTGGTAGATTAGATATTTTCTCTACATCAGTATTTTCATTTTCTATTTTTTCACTATTCTTATTTTCAAATAAATTATGTGGATTATATTTTTTAGTCTTTTTTTCTTCACTTTTTTGTCTATCATATTTTTCTTTTGCTTCAATTTTTTCTTTTTGGTATGGTGTAGCCCAATAATCTCTAAAAATATTAGCAAGTATTGCTTTTGTTTCTTTTAAAAGTTCTTGCTCATCAAAAGTTTTATTTGTATCTATCTGAAAATCATATGTTTTTAATTGTTTTTCTTCAAACATATTTCTCATTTCTTGTGGTATTTTATTTATGCTTTCTTCTGGAACATATTTTAATATTTCAACAATTTCTTTATATGCTTTTTTATAATTATCTTCCATTAATTTTAACCTCCATAATTTGCATTATGAATATAGATATTTTTATATTGTTATTATTTCTTTCATCATATGTTCTTCAAACACATAATGTTTATTACACAATTCTTGCAATTTAGGTCTATGTGTTACTATTACATAAGTTTTATCTTTTAAATATTTTTCTATCATATTGATTATTTTTTCTTCAGATACTGCATCTAAGTTTGATGTAGGCTCATCAAAGAAATATAATTCTTTATCAATTAATATTCCTCTAATTAAATTTAATCTTTGTTTTTGTCCTGCTGATAGTTTTATACCTTTTTCCCCTACTTTTGTTTCAAGTCCTTCAGGTAATTCTTTATACCAACTCATCAATCCTGCTTCTTCCAATAATTGTAATATTTCCTCTTCAGGTATATTTTTTCCTAAGCATAAATTGTCTTTGATACTTAAATCAAATAATTCAACCTCTTGTGATACAAAAACTAAATCTAATCTACAATCATTATGTATTTTATTATCTATAAATAATTTTCCATTTTTTAAAGGATATAATCCTGCTAATATATTCATTGCAGTAGATTTTCCTTGTCCAGATTCCCCTATTATACTTATTTTATCACCTTTATTTAATATAAATTCTGGTATTTTTATTTTTGTAGAATCCTTTGTATATGAAAATACAACATTTTTTAATTTTATATTTTTAAAATTTTTTAATAATTTTATTTCTTTGTTGTTTTCAAAATATTCATCTAATTGTTTTTTGGCTATTTTATATCTTTCTGTTATATCTAATAATCTTACTAAACCATTTAAATTTGAATATAATTTATTAATTGCTACTACATAAAATAATAAATATGGTAGTCCATCTTCTCCATTTAAAACCATAATAATTGTACTTATAATTACAACTAAATATAAAACATCCATCAAGGCTGTAAATATTCCATTTGCATTTGATCTTTTTTTCTCATTTAATTTTGTAGCTTTTAAATATTTTTCTGAGTTTTCTGTTATTTTATCATTACAAAATCTAGCTATATTTAATTTTCTTACAGCAATTATATTTTGTATAAAATCTACAAATGTTGCATTGTATTTTGATTCTGCTTCATTTACATTTTTTTGATATTTTTGTTTATCTTTTTTCATTTTATATTTTAAATAAACTGCTAATGCTGATATGAAAATACATATTATTCCCGTTACACTTGATTGTTTACAAACCATAATTAAAATTGATGTTCCACCAATTATCAATGGAATAACACTTATTTCAAATTGCCATGTCATTTCAAAAAAATAATATGATAAATTTGTTATTAGTTTATGTATATATCCTGTATGTATATTAGACATTTGTTCCATTGTCATTGATTGTAATTTATTAAAATAATATTTTTGTATTTGTGTTTGTGTTTTTTGATTATTGATGTTATCTATATATGATGCTACTTTTCCTGATATGAGCATTATTATATGTGTTATTACAATACAAATAGCTAGTTTTATTAATTTATCTAATGTTAGTGGGCTTGTTCCAAAATGTGATAATGCAAATGTTTCACCATATTCTGCTATTGAATATAGTGTATTAAAAATTATAGAATATATAAATAATTTTTTTGGAACAATTTTTATTAATTCTTTCATTATCTTTCCCCCTTTTTGTCTTATGTGCCAATCATTAATCTCTTTTTCTTTATCAAGTATCTTCTAATTGTGCATTTCTAACATTCAAATTTTTATATTCTCCACAAATTACTATTTTCCTAACTAATTACTAAATTGTAATTTATCTGTTTCCTAGCTCTATCTGATTGCATCTTACTAACTTCATTATTTCTCTTGAGATATCTTCTGGTGTTTTATTTTCTTCATACAATATGTTAGTTGCTATTTCATAATTATTTTCAGCTGTTATAAAATGCCAATTGTCCTGATCTTTATGAGAGCCTAATTTTATTTTTCTTCTTTCTGCTAAAATTTCTCTACTTTTTGCTTTATCTTTTGAAGGTAATAATAATATTATATTTTTAAATTGTGAACACATTTTTTTCATTTGACTTCTTAGAATTTCATCTTCATATATAGAATGACCAGCACCAAAATCTATTATATATGGTTTGTTTAAAGAGCTTAATACTGTTCCTGTAAGTACAAATTCAAAGTTTTTAAAATTCCCAAATTTTCTTTCCTTTTTATATAATATTTTTAGATGCTCTCTATCATCCAATGATATTCTATCTATGCCTTCTATTTTGTTTTTTAGTAATTTTGCAACCGTACTTTTTCCAGTTCCCATTGGTCCTATTAATATTATGGTATTATTTTTTATTATATCTGGTAATTTATATATATCTTTTATAAATCTATCTGAAGCCATCAGCGTTTTTTTTCTTTCAAAAATCATATTTATCTCCTTCACAAATTACTATTTATTCTTTGATAATTGTCTTATTTTTTCGTGATAAAAATAGTTTATTATTATAGGTTTTCCAGTAGGATTTTTTAAAAATGGTTCTTCATCTATAACATACATAAATCCATTTTTATTTGCATACTCTTGTACTTTTTTATCTAATCTTTCCCAATAAGACATATCTTTTTTTGTATAAATCTTATTATACAAATCATTTAATTCTGGGTGTTTTTCTTTTATATAATTTATTATAGTAGGCTTAAATGTGCCTCTTAAATTCAAATTTTCAAGCCATATATAGTCGCAAAAGTCTTTTATTTCTTCTATTATAGTAAATACATCAGTAATACCAGGAAATATTGGAGAAATAAAACAAGTTGTTCTTATTCCTGCATCGTGAACTTGTTTCATTGCTTCAATTCTTGATTTTATTGTTGGTGCTGAATCCATATCTTTCTTAAATTCTTCATCTAATGTATTTATTGACCAAGCAACCAATGGATTAGGATATGTTTTTATCAAGTTAATATCTCTTGTAACTAAATTAGATTTTGTTGTTATAATTAAATTTATTCCACTTCCTTGCATTTCTTCTAAAAATGCTCTTGTTCTTTTATATTTTGCTTCAAAATAATTATATCCATCTGTTACAGATCCTACTATCATTGTTTTACCTTTATATTTTTCAGGATTTTTTATTTTATCCCACATCTTAATATCTAAAAACATTCCCCAATCTTCTTTATGTCCTGTAAATCTTTTCATAAATGTAGCATAACAATATTCACAACCAAAAGGGCAACCAACATAAGGATTTATTGAATATCCTGCTATTGGCAAGTTTGATTTTGTAAGAATTGTATCAACTTTCTTTTCTTTAATTACAACTTTTTTTAAATCTATCATTCTATTCCTCCAAATTCTTTAGGAAATTCTTGAACAAACTCATCTTCTTTTAAAATTCCTAATAAATCTTCTTTCATAAATACAGGTATATTTTTCTCTTTTGCTTGATTGTAAATGTTAAATACCCATTCTCTTTTTGATGATATTTTCCCTTTTCTATTACCTGTTTCAGTACCTATTACAATCCAAGAAATATTACTTAAATCTAATTTTCCTACATCATCAAACATAGGCTCAAAAGTAATATGGTAATGCTTTGCTTTGATATTATTTCTTAAATAATCAATTCTTGTCTTTTCTTTTGAAGAAGTAACTGTTACACCAAACCAACCATTATCAGGAGTTTCTTTTAAGTTAATATTTTCAGGTCTTTTAGTTAAAAAAATGTATTGCGTGTTTTCATTTTCTTTCATTTTAGAAAAAACTTTATCTTTCCATTCTTCATTCCAACCTGATAAATCACTTTGTCCAGTTAGTAAATATGCCGTATGTCTTTTATTATCAAGCATTTTCAATTTATTTTCAAAAAATACAGGTTTATTAAAATCATCAATTGTATGAAATCTATTATTATTCATTCTTGCATAGCAATACGAACATCCTATACTACATCCAATTACTATATTTATATTTTTTATTGTATCTTTAATACATTGCAATTTTCTTTCTCCTTAAATTTATTATAATTTTGATTTGTAAAATTCACCAAATGAAGCCATTATATCTAACATTTTACTTAATTCTAATCCTAAATCAGTCATTCCATATTCAACTTTTGGTGGATTCGTATGATAATCCTTTCTAAAAATAATACCATCACTTTCTAATTGCCTTAAACTATCTGTTAATACTTTTTGTGATATTCCGTTCAATGACTTTTGCAACTCATTAAATCTCCATGTTCTTTTTGTTAAATTTCTTATTATCAATAATTTCCACTTATTCCCTACTAAAGATATTGTAGTTGCAACAGGACATTCTGGTAATTCATTTATATTTCTCATTTTGATACTCCTTACTAATTTACTAATATTGTATCATATATTATTAATTTGACAAGTAGTTACTTTAAAGTGCGTACTTGTTTTTTTGTATGTACTTTGATATAAATTCATTATACTAATATTTAAGGAGGAATTTAAAATGTCAAATTTTATGAAAGCAAGTTTAGAAAGTGCACCTAGAGTTGAATTACACGAAAAATTAGGTTTAACAGGTGCCGAAATTAGCATCAACACTATTGGGGCAGGAGAATGTGTACCTTTTATTCATTCTCATAAACAAAATGAAGAAATTTACTATGTTATAAGTGGTTCTGGAAAAGCAATTATTGACAACGAAGAAGTCAATTTAGTTACTGGTGATTGGGTAAGAATATCTCCAGTAGCAGAAAGACAATTTTTTGCTAACAAAGACAATGCAATTTCTTACATTTGTATTCAAGTAAAAGAAAATTCTCTTGAAGGATTTACTGCAAATGATGCCATTATAAAATAAATGAAAAAATCTCTGAAAGTATAATATTTCGGAGATTTTTATTACTATAAAATTGTAAGTTGTAGGGATGATTATCCACTGATATTATATCTCCATATTTATTAATTCACTTATATCTTCAATTTTTTTATAATATTTATCACATTTTCCAAAACCATATTCAGCCCATATAAAGTGCAATCCATTCATATTTGCTGATTCACAATCCTTCTTTGTGTCTCCAACATATATAGCTTTTGCAATTTTATTTCTCTTAATTAATTCTTTTATATTT
>ENA-OOZA01001212-OOZA01001212.1-human-gut-metagenome-genome-assembly--contig:-NODE-1212-length-13677-cov-2.357216_pt1 | contig 13677 bp, 12 predicted proteins | sample MGYA00241703_ERZ501378 | MGnify/ENA primary metagenome ERZ501378 (study PRJEB25962, sample SAMEA2042916) | human gut metagenome | biome: human gut; feature: human-associated habitat; material: faeces...
AACCACCCCACCGGCAGGGGCCAATATATAATAATACCCATTGCGTTTGTAGAATTTGGGGCCTTCCACCGTATGGTTCACCCCGTCATTGCCATCAAATACCAACACCGGTTCGCTGATGACTTTGGTTCCTTCCGGATTCATTTCGCATACCGTGACGACACTGTTGAAAGCTGCACGGCTTCCGGCCCACGCATGAACCAGATAGACCTTCCCGTCTTCATCCCACAAAGGCGTAGGGTCTATCATGCCTTTTCCGGCCTTTACCAATACCGGTTTATCCCATTCACCTTGCGGGTCTTTAGCCTTCACCATAAAAATGCCGAAATCCGGATCTCCCCAATAAATATAGAACTCACCGTTATGGTAACGTATGGAAGGAGCCCACACGCCCTTTCCATGCTGAGGCTTGTTATAGAATTCTTCCGGTTCGATAGTTTTCAACGCGTAGTTTACCAGTTTCCAATTCACCAAATCCTTGGAATGGAGAATGGGCAACCCCGGAGTACAATTAAAGCTGGAAGCGGTCATATAAAAATCATCTCCCACCGCACACACATCCGGATCGGAATAGTCGGCATGCAGAACAGGATTCATATACGTCCCATCCTTCCGGTCGGCAACCCAAACTTTGGAAACGGACTGTCCACATACAGCCTGACAAAATGCAAGTACTCCAAACAGTATAAAAAACATCTTTACCATAACAACACCTTCTTTGAATAATCTATCATCTATACGTTCAAAGGGAGAATTACACCCAAACCTTTATAATATTTTTCCTTTATATTTTTTAAATCCCTTCGCCTCTTTCGCCTCCACCGGTACAAAACGAACCGCAGCACCGCCACTGGGCTTCAGGTCAAACTTCATCGTCATGGAAGCATCCACCAATAAATAACTGCATTCCACCTGCGTGCGTGTCTTCACCTTTTCGCCGCCATCGGTATAGACAGAAGCAAGATAGACTTTATTCTTATCCAAGAAATCCAAAGGAATTTCTTCTTCGGAACCTTCATTATTGGTCATCGCCCCCAAGAACCATTCCTGCCCTTTACGACGGGCCATCGTTATGTTTTTGCCGGGAGCGCCATCCAATACTTTCGTATCGTCGAATACAGTTTGCAAGTTCTCAAACCATTCCATTTCCGGTTCTCCGTGATAGAACGACGGTTTGTCATACCAGAAGATAGTTTGCAGCGGACTGTAGAACACGAGCGATGCTGCCAGTTGGTGGGCATGAGTCGTTTTCAGCCGTTTGTCGAAATAACAGATCGTATAGTCGGCTGCACCGTTTATCATGCGAGTGAAGGGAAGCGTGACATTATGAGTTGCATCGGGAAACTCTTCGTTTCCGCAAATACCTTCCTGAGTCAATAAATTCGGATAAGTACGACTGAAGCCTGAAGGGCGATACTCATCATGGATATTCATCAGCAGATGGTTCTCTGCTGCCAAGCGGACCATGTCGTGCAACCAGGTAGCCCAGCGATGGCTGGCGTATTGTACGAAACCGGATTTCACTCCGACAATTCCCCATTGGCGTAGCAATGGGAAGAGTTCACGCATTTGTTTCATGAGTGCATGCTGGTTGACGTACACCCAGATGCCAACTCCTTTCTCCTTACCGTATGCTACTACGCGGGGCATATCCAGTTTGTCAACCACTTTTGTAGCATCCCCGTCATGTGAAGTACAGGGCATATACCATTGCCAGTCGAAAAGCATATACGGAATATGATGTGCTGCACAGAAGTCGATGGTAGCAATAGCCCCTTCGGTGGTGATAGTCGTTTCGCGCATAATCTTGCCCGGTTTCACCCATGCGGCAGCATCGGCAATTTCGCACGGCGGATTCAGATTCTGGATGATATCATTGTGTTCCAGCAATTCACCCGGTTTGTCGGCTGCCATGACTATCTTCCAAGGAGTGGCATAATAGGTCACCACATCTACGGGGCTATACATTACAGAAGTCAACGTGTTCTTCTTATCGGTGGAGACGAGGTATTTGGTCAGGCACCAGTCGTCTACATCCGCATCTGCCAGTGCGGCCCATTTGCCATTCGGGAGTTCAAACGTAAGGGTACGTTCCACCGGATGTTTGATATCATCGATATTCAGGCGTTCGAAGAAAGCCTGTGCCCATTGTTCAGTCCATGCTTTTGTGCCTGCCGGTAAGGCGTATTCTGTGAGATCACCTACTACTTTATGAAAGATAGCCTTCGGATGTTCCGGGAAGAAATAGCGGAAAGCCACTCCTTCATTATAGGCACGTACCTCTATATTGAGCCGATAACCGGAGTTGTCTTTCTTGGAGAGACAAAGGGTGCCGGCCCGGTAATGATCGCGTACACTGCTACGCTCACCGTAAAGCGGCTGCCAGGTGAGGTTTGTTTCGAGCTGGTAAGTCACGGAGTCCACTTCCAGATTGTCCATCCAGCAGGCAGGCTGTTTCAGATTTCGAACTCCCAAAGCCATTTCCCATATCCGGTTGTCCAGTTCCAACCCGGCACGCGACTCATTGACTACGGGTTGTGATTTGTAATCTACCCGATAACAAAGTTCGTTTACCGCAGGTGAAACCTGCTTTTGGTAAAATACTATTTCATGTGTTCCGTCAGGAGATGCCAGCTTCAGTTCCTTGCCATTGTCCGCAAAAAGGGAAGAAGCGAGAGCTAACATAATAATTGTTGAGCCGATAGTCTTCATATCCTCGTATTTATTGTTTTTATATAAATACGATTTTAAGATATGGGGATACTCAATGTATTCTATCTTTTTAGGGAAATAATGTTCGAGACAGTTTGTGAAATGACGGGACTTCCATAAAATGACGAGAAACCATCTTCCTTTTGTGAACTTCCCTGTACATGGGCTATGAAGAATCCATATACCCGGCCCTGTTTATTGATCCATGGATAGGCGCCGGCCCAACCCGGTGAACTGATCTGATAGGCTTCTCCTGTTGCTTCATCAATGAGTTCCCTCCATTCTCCCAAACCGTATATACCGGTATGATATTTTTTCAGTGCACGTTCTACGTATTCACCCGGGTGAACTTCCGCATTTCCCACCTGGTCTGCCTGCATTTCATGTATGGTTTCGGGTTTCAGTATTTGCTTTTCTTCAAATACGCCATTGTGGTAGATCATATCAAGAAAACGCATGTAGTCGTGCAAAGTGGTACAGAGACCTCCACCCAGCATGGGAGCGTGTCCGCCATCCGTATTCACGGGCGTGAAGTGAGAGCTTTTCATTCCTAAAGGTCGGGCAATTAATTTCTGGAATAATTCCTCAAATTCTTTATTCATCGCTTTTTCTGCCATCCGGCCGGCTATCTGCATGGCAAGTCCGCCATATTCAAAACGAGTGCCGGGAGTGAAAACCGTGTCAAGTGGAAGAATCTCCATGACTGCCGAATCCAGCTGATTGTAATTGTCTACGCGTGGTTCCGGCAGGTAAGGGCGAACGCCTGATGTGTGCGAAAGCAACTGACGTAAAGTAATCATTCCTTTTACGTCGTTTTTAAATTCAGGAATCCATTTCTTTACATTATCATTCCAATCCAAATCGGTACGGTCTACTACCGCTCCGATGACTGCAGCTGCCACCCATTTTCCGGCAGAGGCTACATAGACTTTGGTATCGGGAGTGAATTCTTTATAGTTTTTCCAAAAGATAATGCTGTCATCTCTAACTACGCAAATGGCTGCACCGGGATAATACTCTTTGTCTATCCAACCGGTAATAATGGAATCGAGTGGTGCAAAATTATAAACCGCCTGCCTATTACTGGCAGGGCGGCATGACAGGAATAAAAGATAAATTCCCCAAAGAGAAACTGTAAGAAGATTCTTTTTCATCTACTTTGTTTTTAAATCCCAATATATAACATAACGTTGATGGTGCACATCGTACAGAGGTTTCAATATAGTACCTTCCGCATTTTTGAATTCCAGTCCTTTACCTGTACGTTGCAGGTTGCGTTCCGGATGTTTTAAGTCTACTTGCAATGTCGTATTCAATCCTGCCGGGATATGATAATCGTAAGTATAATAATCATTGTATAATGCCGGATCAGAGAATGGTGCCGGAGTTTGCATACCTTCTGTTCCCAATTCGCCGGCCAATACCAGCGGTCCGTATAGCAGAGCTCCCTTTTGAGGATTATCAGAAGTGGTTTCCAGCTGCAGGCTCATCGGATAATTGGCTTCAATGCGATCACCGTCTTTCCACTGGCGGGTTACAGCAATGTATGATCCCGGTTTCTGCTTTACCGATACTTTTTTCCCGTTGACGTTTACTTTCACGCCTTCACTCCATGAGGGATAGCGCAGATAAATCGTAGTGGTGACAGGTTTGTCTGTTTGGATGGTCAATGTAGTGTTTTCTTCTGCTGGGAAACCTGTTTCCTGACGCAGAGTTATTCCTTTTGCTTTCCAGTTTACTTCTGACGGAATAAAGAGATTCACGTAAATTCCTTTTTCATTGTGACAATAGATAGCTTCTCCGTATTTGGCATGACTTTCAAAACCACTGCCTACACAACACCAAAAGGAATTCTCCCGGGTACTATAAACTTTGTGAGAGCCGGAGAGTAAGGGCAAGAAATAGGATACCATTCCCGTTTCAGGATCTTGTTGTCCAAGAATATGATTATAGAGTGCACGTTCGTAGTAATCGGCAACTTTGGCATCTCCCGTCCAGCAGAACAGGTGACGGCTTAGTTTCAGCATATTGTACGTACAACAAGTCTCACCGGTATATCCGGTCAGATGTTTGGATAATTGTTGTGGATCGAAATAATGCTCTTTATCACTACTGCATCCCGGTGCAAAGGTATGGTGGTCTATCATGGTATGCCAAAAGAAATCTGTCAGTTTCCGACTGTCGTTATCCTGCGTCAGCTCGTAGTTGCGTGCTTCGGCAAGAACTTTTGGAATAAAGGTATTCGTGTGCTTGGTACCTAAATCATCGCGTTGTTCTTTCAGCGGATCTATCACATCATTGTGATAGAAGAATTCGGCAAGCCATTGATAACGCTCGTCGCCGGTGATGGCATAAAGATTATAAAAAGATTCGTTCACACCGCCGAACTCATTCCGTATCATCCTTTTCCGGGTGGCTTCATCCAGTGGTTTAAGTTTATTATAAGCCCAGTCGCCCATGCGGGTCACAACTTCCAATGCCGGTTTGTTATCTGCATAGAGGTATTGGTCAATCAATCCGGAGAAGAGTTTGTGCAGTGTATACCAGGGTGCCCATACACTTGTCCCACGTATGTTCCGATTAATCAATTCTTCCGGATATGCACTGAGATATCCGTTTCCCAAAGCCGCCTGTACCTCTGCCAGACCTGTAACAAGGCTGTCGCCCTTCAACTTGAATATTTCACTTCCGGTAGATGCGTACATGAGCGCATAGGCTGATAGTAAATGCCCTGTTGTGTGTCCGCGCAGTTCACAGTCCAGCGATTCCCAACCACCCAGTTTCTTTACGGTCATATATCCGCCTTCACGCCCGGCAAATACTCCGGCATTGTTGCGGAAACCGTGCAGCAAACGATTGGTTGCTATGGAAGTCATCCAAGCGGAATCACGCATCATATTGTCGCGAAAGCGGCTTGGCAATAAACGCACGTCCTTTAAGTCGAAACTTTCTACCTGCATCGGTGCGGTCGTCACTTTTTTCATTTTTCCGGCATGCTGTCCGGGATAAACGGATTGGGCGGAAAGACCGGTTGATAGAGCCGCACAAATTGTCATTAGGATTAAACTCTTATTTCTCATAACCTTTTTATTAATTCTTTCTTTATATAAAAACTACGTTCCACCGGCTCGGCCGTCTGCACCTTACCTGCAACGCCGTATTGCCAGGCAACTACCGTCACTTTTACCGGAAATTTGCTGCGAGGAGGAATAGGAGTGAATACAATTTGGTCTCCTTCTATCTCGGCCGGACCTTCTTTGATGTAGTAAGAGACCGGCAGTCCGCAATCACTTGTGGCTTTTAAAGATAGAGACCCGCTTCCTGTTTCCACATCGGGCAGTCCCGGAAACAGTATATGCTGCCTTTCTCCTGCCGTATTCCGGTAGGGGATGCGGATACTGACTTCCTGAACGGCACTTTTATACCTCCGGTCTCCTGTCTGGCTTGCCAGCAGGCATATATCACCGGTGCGGCGTGGGTTATCCATACCCATCCGATAGAAAGATACCTTAAATGTCGTGTCATTTACCTTTTCTACCGGTCCGCAGATGCGACTGATTGTCGGCGTTGCATCTGCGTGTTCGTCAGACAGTTTCGTTCTCAGGGAATCCGTACATACGGCTTTCAGATGGAAAGTAATTCCATCGGCTTTCGGATTGAAGCGAGGCTGTACACGTACATGCTGTTTCTTGTCGTATGCCAGCAGACTGCCGCTTTGTTCAAATCCCAGATACTGTTCTTCCTTACCGCGACTTTGCACATACCGTGCTTCAGTCGCTTCTGCCATTTCACGGTCAAAATACCAGAAAGCGTCATGCACATCGCCTTTATATTGTGAGTAGAAAGCAGCTTTGGCTCGTTTCTTCTGATTGGGATGCCAGCGTTCTGCCAGCCAGCCTTTGGTCGGGTTTATCGGATTCAGTTTTACTTTACCGTCTTTCGTCACTTCATCCGTCAGTCGCAGGCAGACAGCCTTTTCCAGAAGAAAATAAGGAAAACACGCGCCCAAAAGGGCAGAGTGAGTATCAGAACATGCTTTCGTCCTTGTAGCGCCCGGTGCGCACGAACTGCACCCACTCGGCTACGTTCACGGCGTGGTCGCCGATGCGCTCCAGATACTTGATGACCATGAGCAGATCCAGGGCGGCATCCACCTTGCCGGGGTCGGCGGCGATCTCCTGTGCCAGTGTGTGCTTGATGGCGTTGAAGTCGTAGTCCACGGCGTCGTCTGCGGCGATGACGCGGCGGGCGGCGATCTCATCCTCGGCGGTCAGGGCGTCCATGGCGTCTAAGATCATCTGGTAGGCCTTGCGTCCCATGGCAATAGCCTGACTGACGGCGGGGTCGCCCTCCTTGCGCACGGTGACGAGATGTGGGATGATCTCGGCGATATCCGAGGCGTGGTCGCCCATGCGCTCGATGTCGGTGACCACCTTCATGGCGGTGGAGATGCGGCGCAGGTCGCCTGCCACCGGCTGCTGGCGGAGCAGCAGGGTCATGCAGCGGTGCTCGATGTCCCGCTCCATGTTGTTGATGCGGTCATCCCCCTGCACGATCTTCTGGGCGGCTACGGCGTCGGCGGTGCACAGCGCTTCCAGCGCGTTCTCCACGGCCTCGGCGGCGTTCTGCCCCATCTCCACCAAAGCGACCCTGAGGGCCTCCAGATCGCTGTCGTATTGTTTGCGAATGCTCATTGCTTTGTTCCTCCCTGCATTAACCGAACCGGCCGGAGATGTAGTCCTCGGTGCGCTTGTCCCGGGGCGTGCTGAAGATCTGGTTCGTGGGGCCAACCTCCACCAGTTCACCCAGCAGGAAGAAGGCGGTGCGGTCGCTGATACGGGCAGCCTGCTGCATATTGTGGGTGACGATGACCACAGTATAGTTCTTTTTCAGCTCGCTCATCAGCTCCTCCACCTTCATGGTAGAGCCGGGGTCCAGCGCGCTGGTGGGCTCGTCCATCAGCAGCACCTCGGGCTTGACCGCCAATGCCCGGGCGATGCAAAGACGCTGCTGCTGACCGCCGGAAAGGCCAAGGGCGCTCTTTTTCAGGCGGTCCTTCACCTCGTCCCACAGGGCTGCGCCCCGCAGAGAGCTTTCCACCAGTTCGTCCAGCTCGGCCTTATTGCGCACGCCGTGCAGCTTGGGGCCGTAAGTGATGTTGTCGTAGATGCTCATGGGGAAGGGGTTTGCCTTCTGGAACACCATACCCACGCGGCGGCGTAGGTCGGTCAGCTCCATCTCGCGGGCAAAGATATCCTCGCCCTTCAGTCGTACATCCCCCTCGATGCGCACGCCCGGCACAAGGTCGTTCATGCGGTTCAGGGTCTTTAAAAAGGTGGACTTTCCGCAGCCGGAGGGGCCGATGAGTGCGGTGATCTCCCGCTCGCCCACGTCCAGCGAAATGCTCTTCAGCGCCTTGAAGTCGCCGTACCAGAGGTTCAGATCCTTTGCCGATATCACCGGCACATTCGTGTTTTCCATAAAGTACCTCTTTATTTTTACTGCTTCTGTTTCAGTTTGGTTTTCGCCAGACGTGCTGCCAGATTGATGAGCAGCACCAGCACCAGCAGCACTGCGCCGATGCCCCATGCGGAGGTGAAATCGCCGTCTTCAAAGGCACGCAGGTACAGCAGCACCGACAGGGTGGCACCGTTGGAGGTGTAGGCCTTGAGCACGCCGTTGGCAATGACCTCGGCGGCACCGGCGGTGAAGAGCAGTGCGGCGCTTTCGCCCACGATGCGGCCCACGGCCAGGATGCAGCCGGTCACAATGCCGTCGATGCTGCAGGGCAGCACGATGGTGCGGATGATGTGCCACTTGCCTGCACCCAGACCCATGGCACCCTCACGGTAGCCCTGCGGCACCGTTTTGAGGGATTCCTGCGTGGTGCGGATGATGGTGGGCAGGTTCATCACTACCAGCGTCAGACTGCCGGACAAAAGACAGGTCTGGAAGCCCAGTGCCTGACTGAACACCAGCATACCCACCAGACCGTAAATGATACTGGGGATGCCCGCCAGCGTCTCGTTGGTGAACTCGATCACCGAGATGACCTTGCGGTTCTGGGCGTACTCGGTCAGGTAAACGGCCGCGCCCACACCCAGCGGCAGTACGATCAAAAGCGTCAGCAGGATGACATACAGCGTGTTGAGGATCGCAGGCAGGATGCCGTCCGTGCCCTTCAGCACACTGGCGGTGGTGGTCAGGAATTTCCAGCTGATGTGCGGGATGCCGCGCACCAGCACCATGCCCAGAATGCCTGCCACCAGTACGATGACCAGCACAGCCGAGGCCCAGACCAGAGCGTTCATCACGCGGTTCCAGGTGCGGCGGGAGGCAGAAGCACTGTTATTCATCGCGCTTTCCTCCCTTCAGCACCACATTGAGCAGGATATTGATGCCCATGATAAAGACGAACAGCACCAGCGCAATGCTGAACAGCGCCTGTTTCTGCAGGCCGCTGGCGTAGCTCATCTCCTTGGCAATGGCGGTGGTCAGGAAGGTGACGCTGCGGAACAGGCTGTCCGGCATGTTGGGGCTGTTGCCAGCCACCATCATCACGGCCATGGCCTCGCCGATGGCGCGGCCGATGCCCAGCACAACGCCTGCGGCAATGCCGCTTTTCGCCGCCGGGATGCAGAATAAAACCCTGTGGGTCAGTATTGGTGTGGGCATCCTGTTGGTGATGGTGATGCTGGGAGCCTTTTCAAGCTGTGGTGCAGCAATTCAGGGAACAGGCAGTACCTTTGTGGGAACGACATATCCCAGCAAGGATGCCGACATGAAAGGTGCGGAAGAAGATTATCTGGAACTGGAAAAAGAACTGGATAAGCAGATTCGGCAGATGGAATCCACCCATCCGGGCTATGATGAATACCGCTATCAACTTGACGAGATCGGGCATGACCCATATCAGCTTATTTCCCATCTGACTGCGGTCTATGAGCAGTTCACCAGAGGACAGGTCAAGCCTGTTATCAAGGAACTGTTCAAGCAGCAGTATCTCCTGAAAGTGTGGGAAACCATTGAGATTCGCACTCGTATGGAAACCAGAGTAGGGGTTCGGCCAACGATTGATGCTTTTGGAAATGTCAGCATGGAAACCTATACCTATCAGGAAGAAGTGGAGTATGAGTATAAAATCCTCAATGTCCTGCTGAAAAATAAGGGCTTCGATACCATCGCGCGGAAGAACATGAACCAGAAGCAGACCGGACGGTACGATGCCTATAACCTGACCTATGGCAATCGCCCGGAACTGTTCGGTGCAGGCTCCCCGACATACAGCGGCGGCACAACGGGCAGTATCGGCACAGGCGGTGCTGGTGGCTCCGGCGGTGGTTTCAAGTATGATATTCCATCGGAAGCCCTTTCGGATGAAAAGTTCGCAAGGATGATTGAGGAAGCTGAAAAGTATCTAGGTATGCCGTATGTGTGGGGCGGAAGTTCCCCAAGTACCAGTTTTGACTGCTCCGGCTTCGTTTGCTGGGTCATCAATAACTGCGGAAATGGGTGGAGCGTTGGGCGTACAACAGCCAATGGTCTGCGCGGGAAGTGCAGCTATGTTTCTCCTGCGGATGCACAGCCTGGTGACTTGATTTTCTTTGAGAAAACCTATAACACCATTGGCGCGTCGCACGTTGGAATCTATGTCGGCAATGGCATGATGATCCACTGCGGCGACCCCATTTCCTATACCAGTATCAATTCGACCTACTGGCAAAGCCACTTTTTAGGCTTTGGCCGCATCAACTGAAAGGAGAGCCGATGGGCAAAAAATTACAGAAATATCTGGATGAAGCCGAAAAGACGGAACAGCAGATCGCGGAACTGGAAGAACGGCTGAGCACCATCCGGGCAGCACAGAAAAAGGAAGAGGACAGCGAGATCATTCGTGCCATCCGCAGCACCAAGATGGGAGGGCGCGAACTGCTGGCTCTGCTGGACAACATTCAGGCGGGCAACGTGACGTTCCTGACCGCTGTAAACAACGCTTCGGAGGAAGCAGAAACGGAGGAAGCGATTGAAAAAGATGCTTAAACGGCTGGGAGTTGTTATCCCCAGCACAATTCTGACCCTGCTGATGGCAGTGGGCTTTTCGACCCCGGCCTTTGCCTTTGTGGACACCGCTGAAGTGATGGAGGAACCGACACAGGTGATCGAGGAAGAGGAACCGACCGAGGAAGAAAAAATCCCGTTCACCATCGCAGGCAACGGCGAGGTAGAGGACAATATCGTGGATGACCCCAGCAAGGAGTTCTTCACGGTCAAGACCAAGGGCGGCAACACATTCTTTCTGGTGATCGACCGGGCGCGAAACAGCGAAAACGTCTATATGCTCTCGATGATCGACGAGTACGATTTGCAGGAGTTTCTGGATGATGAAGAGCGGAACGGCCAGCAGGAAGAAGAAACGCCTGCGGTAGTTCTGCCCGAAACCAAGCCGGAACCTACCCCGGATGTGGAAATCGAAGAACCGAAAGAGGAATCGAGCGGTGGCATGAATAAGATTCTGCTGCTGGTATTCGTGGCGGCACTGGGCGGTGCAGGTGCTTTCTTCTACTTCTATATTTATAAGCCGAAGCCGAAGGAAGAAACGCCGCAGAGTGAAAATCTGGAAACCGACCAGAGCCTTGCGACTGTGAACGAGGATAATCAGTCCGGCAACGAAAATGGCACATAAGAAAACCGTAACATAAGGATGCAGGGGTAGTCGAAAGGCTATCCCTGCTTTTTTCAAAAAGGAGAAAGCGTTGAAATATCTGGTGATTGCAGAAAAACCGAGCGTATCGAAATCCATTGCAAAAGTGATCGGTGCATATCGGCAGGAGGACGGGTATCTGGAGGGTGGGGATTGCGTGGTAAGCTGGTGTCTGGGGCATCTGGCAGAGTATGCAGCCCCGGAACACTATGATGAACGCTATGAAAACTGGCGTTTTGAGGATTTGCCGATTCTCCCTGTTGAGTGGAAACTGCTGGTACACAATACCAAGAAGCCGCAGTTCAATGTTCTGCGCAAACTGCTCCGCAGCAAGAGATTTGATTATGTGGTGAACGCCTGCGACGCAGGGCGCGAGGGTGAAGCGATTTTCCGCCGTGTGTATGCTCTTGCCGGAAGTAAACTCCCCATCAAGCGGCTGTGGATCAGCAGCATGGAGGATGCCGCTATACAGCAGGGCTTTGAGAACCTGAGAGATGGCGCGGCCTATGATAACCTGTTTGCAGCGTCCGAGTGCAGGGCAAAAGCGGACTGGCTGATCGGCATGAACGGAACCCGTGCTTTTACGAAAAAGTACGGCAGAAAACAGACCATTGGCCGTGTGCAGACCCCGACGCTGGCGATGCTGGCCGAACGGCAGACCAAAATCCAGAACTTTGTAAAGGAACCCTATTATAAAGTGGAACTGTCCGGTGGGGGCATGGTCGCAGTACCGGAACAGATGGCGCAGGAGCAGGATGCCGATACCATGCGGGCTGCCTGTGACGGGCAGTGCGCGGTGGTCGGCAGCATCGAGCGCAAGCGAGTGGAGAAAAAGCCCCCGAAGCTGTATGACCTGACAACTTTGCAGCGAGAAGCAAACCGCTATTACGGTCTGACCGCCAGCCAGACCTTGCAGGCGGCACAGGAACTGTATGAAGAAAAGCTGGTGACGTATCCCAGAACGGACAGCCAGTTCGTGACCGAGGATATGCGCAAGACGGTGGAATCTCTGGTACTGGCCTTAGATGGCGCGGCGGCAGACGTAAGCTGCGTTATCAACAACAGCAAGGTCACAGACCATCATGCGATCCTGCCGACCATGCAGAGCGCAAAGTGTAATAAGGAAAAGTTGTCCGAAACCAAACAGAAGATTCTTTCGCTTATCATCTGGAAACTGGTGCAGGCTGTGCAGCCGTCGTTCATCTATGAGGATGTGCTGGTAATAGTGTGCTGCCAGGGCAGGAATTTCACGGCAAAATATAAGGATGTTCTGCAGCCCGGCTATACGGCAAAACCTGTTCCGCTTGTGGAGCCGGAGAAGAACAAGGATGCGTCACTTCCGAACGATCTGGAACAGGGGATGGTTATTCCGGTGGTACGGGCAGAGAAAAAGCAGGGCTTTACTTCACCGCCGAAAGTCTACACCGAAGATACCCTGCTGTCGGCCATGGAAACAGCAGGCAACAAGGAATTTGAAAAGGACACGGAGAAGAAAGGTCTGGGAACCCCTGCAACGCGCGCTGCGATTCTGGAAAAGCTGGTATCCGCCGGCTATGTGCAGCGTAAAGGCAAGCAGATGATTCCCACGGAGGACGGTGTGGCCGCGATCCGCAATATCCCGGACTACCTGAAATCTGCCAGTATGACAGCCGAATGGGAAAATGACCTGCTGCGGATGGAGCGCGGTGAGATCAAGCCCCATGATTTTATGCAGGGCATCCATGGACTGCTCGACAAGATGCTGGCTGACCTCCGGCAGATTCCTACCGTCGCGGCAGCTCCCCATCATAATAAGGTAAGCGTAGGAAGCTGCCCGGTCTGCGGAAACCCTGTACATGAGAGTAAGCTCAGCTTTTGTTGTGCAGATCGCAGCTGCAAATTTGCCCTCTGGAAAGAAAGCAGATACTTGGCCAATATGAGAAAAACGCTGGACAAGAAGATGGCGGTAGACCTTTTGAAGAAAGGCCGCACCCATGTAAAAGACTTTTATTCCGCGAAAAAAGATAAGACATTCGCCGCTGATCTTGTGATGCGCGTCGAGGATGGCCGCACACAGTACAGCCTGGAATTTCCCAAAACACCGATGAAAAAGAAAACGTAAAGGAGGTTTGACCCTTGCCACAGATTAACGATATTCGAGAATTGGCGCAACAGAACGCCCGGTATGTCAGTAACTCGCCACAGGACTGGATGAGTTATCTGGATGTGGCGGCGCGGCTGTACCGCTATTCGTTCACCGATGCGCTCCTGATCCACGCGCAGCG
>ENA-OOZA01001218-OOZA01001218.1-human-gut-metagenome-genome-assembly--contig:-NODE-1218-length-13649-cov-1.840297_pt1 | contig 13649 bp, 8 predicted proteins | sample MGYA00241703_ERZ501378 | MGnify/ENA primary metagenome ERZ501378 (study PRJEB25962, sample SAMEA2042916) | human gut metagenome | biome: human gut; feature: human-associated habitat; material: faeces...
CCACTTGCGATATGAGAAGACGAGTTATTACCCGTGTTACCACTTCTGTTCGTTCCTGCCTCGCGGCAAAAACCTCATCAGGTACAGCAAACTCTATACCCTTCCGCTATAACAGGCGGTCCTGTCACTGCCTGCCGGTGTCCATTAAACGGGACATTCGCATTCCGCTTATCGCATTCAAACCGGGTCAGCAATGCCTCTCTGAAGCCATCTTCCATCTGCGCCTGCACATCCCTCTCAGTCTCGGAACTCTTGCACAAAATGAATCTTCACATTTCACTCTGCTACATATCCATAAACGCAATCGCTTCATAATCTGCGTTCAAAAAAGTCCTCCGGGGATTTCCCTGTAGTGTGGTGTACACATGTACTCTCTTCTTCCACGAGTTTTCCATATGAGAAAATCGTAACACATTTCCAGTGGTTTGTAAACGGGGAAATATTAATTTACGGTTACTTTACATTTCACAGTTTTGGTTCCGGATTTCACGGTGATCACTGCAGTTCCTTTTGCTTTTGCGGTGATCTTGCCGTTGGAAGCTACAACTGCTACGGATGTTTTGCTGGATGTATAAGTTACTTTTTCCTGGCTTGTTACCGGAGCGAGAACTGGCTGTAATACCCTGCTCTGGCCTTTCTTTAAAGTTACTCCTGCCGGGATTCCGGAGATTTTTGTTGTTTTTACAGTTGTCGGCTGAACAGTAACTTTCACTGTTTTCTTAAGACCACTCTTTAATGTGATCGTGATCGTTGCAGTTCCCTTCAATGCACCGGCTGTAACTGTGCTGGTTCCATTCGTTTTTCCGGATACTGTGACAACCTTTGTATTACTGGATTTCCAGGAAACGATGGAGTCACCGCTTTTCAGGCCGGAAACTTTCAGCACTGTCGTTTTCTGTTTTGTCTTTAAGAGAAGTGAAGTTACGGAAGTTTTCATATATGGTGTTAATTTCTTTCCATAATCTCTGGTCTCTGTTTTCTGACAGGTATCGCAGATACGTGTCTGAACTTCCGGTTTGAATACTGTTGCTGCTGTTTTTGTAGTCCATGCTGTAAAGCTGTGGCCAATTGCAGGAATTTCTTTCTGCTCGCCAAGGATCTTTTTGCAGACACTGCAGTACGGAATTTCCATTCCTTCTTTTTCACAGGTAGCTGCTTTTATCACAAGCATTGTTTCTGTATGACCCAATGCCGGAATCTCCTGCTGCTCTTTCAGAGTTTTTCCGCAGGCTGTACAATGGCTTCCTTCCGTTTTTCCTGGTGTTTCACAGGTTGGCTCTACTGCCTTATCTGTAACCGCTTCTTTATGACCGGTTGCCGGAACTTCTTTCTGTTCCTTCAGTATTTTACCGCAGATAAAACAATGACTTCCTGCCGTTTTTCCTGCCTCCTCGCAGGTCGCTGCTACTGCCGGATCAATGGTTTCTGTATGGCCAAGAGCCGGAATTTCTTTCTGCTCTTTCAGTACTTTGCCGCAGACGGAACAATGACTTCCTTCCGTTTTTCCTGGTGTTTCACAGGTGGCGGCTGTTGCCTCATCGGTTACTTCTTCTGTGTGTCCGGTTGGCGCAATTTTTTCCTGTTCTTTCAGTACTTTGCCGCAGGTCTGGCAATGGCTGCCTTCGGTCTTTCCGGATTCTTCGCAGGGTGGAGCTACGGCTTTATCGATCACTGCTTTATGATCTGTTACCGGAAGCTCTTTATGGCTGTTCAGAATTTTGTGGCAGGTGCTGCAGTATACCAGGGCATTTCCCGGTTCCTGACAGGTCGCTGCTTTTGTTACCATTTCCGCTTCTTTGTGTCCCTGTGCCGGAATTTCCTTCTGGGCTTTCAGGATCTTATCGCAGATCTTACAATGACTTCCCTCAGTTTTTCCTGCTGTTTCACAGGTGGCTTCTATGGCCTTATCAATGACTTCTTTATGTCCAAGAGATGGCGTTTCTTTCTGAACTCTCAGTACTTTACCGCAGACTGCACAATGGCTTCCTTCGGTTTTTCCTGATTCTTCACAGGTTGCTGCTACTGCCTCATCGGTTACTTCCTGATGCTCGATCATCGGAAGTTTTTCTGTTCTGGTTTTCTCGCAGTTTGTACAGGTGTAGCTCTGCTCACCTTCTTCGGTACAGGTTGCTTCTTTGACAATTTCTCCTGCTTCCCAGTTATGACCGGTTGCCGGGATTATTTTCTGCTCTTCTAATACTTCACCGCAGACGGAGCAATGGATTCCCTCAGTTTTTCCATCTTCGGTACAGGTTGGTACTACAGGATCGACCGTTATCGGATCATGGCCTGTCGCCGGAATTTCTTTCTTATCGGTCAGGATCTTATGACAGGTACTGCAAAATACCATCGCATTTCCTGGCTCTGTACAGGTTGCGGCTTTTGTTAATACTTCGACTTCTGTATGCGGAGATGCCTCAATCTCTTCCTGAGATTCAAACACCTTACCGCAGACAGAACAATGGCTTCCTGAAGTTTTTCCTGGTTTCTCACAGGTTGCATCTTCTGCTTTATCGTCCACGATCGTATGGCCGGTTGCCGGAATTTCTTTTTCATCCGTCAGGATTCTCTTACAGCTGCTGCAGTATACCAGGGCATTTCCCGGTTCTTCACAGGTCGCTACTTTGGTTACTACTTCTACTTCTGTATGAGCAAGACGTGGAATTCCCTTTCGTGGTTCCAGGACTTTCTGGCATACAGAACAGTAGCTTCCGCCTGTCCATCCCATGGATTCACAGGTTGGTGCGATCTCTGCATCGGCTACTTTTCTGTGGCCGGTTGCCGGAATCTTTTTGTGATAATTTAAAACTTTCTCGCAGATGCTGCAATATACAAGAATGTTTCCTGCCTCTTCGCAGGTCGCTTCTTTTGTTATGATCTCAGCTTCTTTATGACCCAGTACCGGAATCTCTTTCTGGGCCTTTAAAACTTTCTCGCAGGTCTTACAGTGGCTTCCCTCTGTTTTTCCTGTTTTCTCACAAGTCGGGTCTACGGCCTCGTCGATTACTTCTTTATGACCGGTTGCCGGAACTTCTTCCTGCGCTTTTATAATTTCGTTGCATACAGAACAGCGGATTCCTGCTGTTTTTCCTGCTTCCTCACAGGTCGGTGCTATAGCTTCATCGATCACCTCTGTATGACCCAGGGCAGGGATTTTTTCTGTTTTGGTTCCCTGGCATTTTGTACAGATGTAACCCTGCTCGCCTTCCTCTGTGCAGGTTGGCTCACGATGGGATTCTTCTGCTTTCCAGTCGTGGCCGGTTGCCGGAACCACGTCCTGGAATTCGAGGATTTTTCCACAGACAGAACAATGTTTTCCCTCGGTTTTTCCATTTTCGGTACAGGTTGGCTCTACGGCTTTATCAATGACTTCGGTATGGCCTGTTGCCGGAACTTCTTTCTGATCGGTAAGGATCTTATGGCAGGTGCTGCAATATACTATTGCGTTTCCTGGTTCTTCACAGGTTGCTGCCCTGGTTACCAATTCTACTTCTGTGTGACCAGTTGCCGGAATCTCTTCCTGTTCTTTTAAGATCTTTCCACAGATCTCGCAGTGGGTTCCTTCGGTTTTTCCTGCTGTTTCGCAGGTCGCTTCTATTCTTTCATCTGTTACCTCGGCATGTCCACGAGCCGGGATCTCTTCCTGTGCCTGGAATACGAAATCGCATCTGGAGCAGTGGCTTCCCTCGGTCTTTCCAGGTGTTTCACAGGTCGGGTCTATGGCTTCATCCTTTACTTTCTCATGGCCTAAAGCGGAAATACTTTCTGTCATGGTGTTTCCACAGTTCATACAGATCAGTGTACGCTCGCCATCTTCGGTACAGGTTGCTTCTTTTGTAATTTCTTTTTCTGTCCAGCTATGTCCTGTCGGAGGAATTTCCTGCTGCGTCTGAAAAACAAATCCACATTCAGAACAATGGCTTCCTTCGGTTTTTCCCGGCGTCTCGCAGGTCGGTGCTACATATGCATCTTCAACTATCGTATGTCCGGTAGCCGGAATTTCTTCCTGGGCTTTGAGCACAGTACCACAGACAGAGCAATGGCTTCCCTCGGTTTTTCCTGCTGTTTCACAGGTCGCTGCTACACCTTCATCAATCACCACATTATGTTCCTGAAGCGGAATCTCTTCTTCATAAAACTCTCCGCAAAGACTGCAGATCATCTTTTTCAGGCCGGTTTCTGTGCAGGATGCCGGATGTATGATCGTTTCTTCATAAGAATGGTCGTGGTTCGGATCATAATTATAGTACACCGTTGCATGGTTAATATCATCTTCTGTTAAACCATATTTATCCCATTCTGCCTTTGAGCCAGTGTATCGAATCACGGAAAGGCCAATGCGCTCTGAAAAAGCTGTGTTTGCAATTTCTGTTACCGTATTCGGGATCGTGATAATGCTCAAATTCTCGCAAGAACAAAACGCTTTCTGGTTGATATCAGTTACGCTTTCCGGTATTTCAATTCTTCTGATATTGTAGCAATACTCAAATGTACTATCACTGATCTCCGTTAGATTCTTTGAAAGTTTCACAGTTTCAAGATTGAAACAACCGGAAAATGCACTGCTTCCAATGCTGCCGACTCTGTCTGGAACTGCAATTTTTTTTAAGCTGCCACAGGAAGCAAATGCTCCACTTCCAATATTTTTCAGCACAGATGGAAATGTTACTTTTTCCAGTGAATAACAGCCGCTAAACGCATTATCTCCAATATTTCTTACATTTTCCGGTATCACAATTTCTTTTAACGCCGCACAGCTGAAAAATGTCCCTTCCTTTATATTGATAATACCGCTTGGTAATTCAATACCTGTCAGGCTGCTGCAGTTCTGAAATGCTCTCTGATCAATCTCTGTTACTGTTTCAGGGATTGTAACAGTTTTAAGACTTTCGCAGGTATTAAACAGATATTCTGGAAGAGTTGTAACACCTTCCGGAATTGTGATCGAAGTGATTTTTTTGCAATCCCAGAAAGTGTTTTCGCCCAGTTTTTTCAGATTCTTGGGCAAAGTCAGTTCAGTGAGATTCTCACAACCACAAAACGCCTGATTTCCTATATATGTTACATTATCCGGAAGTGTCACACTCTTTAAGTTCCGGCATCTGTTGAAAGTATTATCCCCGATTTCACTGATTCCCTGTGGAAGCTCTGCTTTTTTTAATTTACTACAGCCCCTGAAAACTCCTCCACCGATTTTTGTAACACTTTCAGGAAATACGATTTCCGTAAGATTACTGCAATTTTCAAATACCCGAATTAAAATCCTTTCGAGTCCTTCCGATAAACTTACATCCTCGAGACTTGTGCAGTCATAAAATGCATATGATCCAATATCTGTAACATTTTCAGAAATCGCAACTTTTTCAATATTATTCCATCCTGAAAAAGCAGATTCTCCTATCTCCGTGATCCCATCTTCTACACTTACTTCAAATATGTAATTTTTATAACTGTTCCATGGCTCCAGCGTATCACTTCGATTCAATATTGCTCCATCGCCTTTAAATACCAGTTTCCCATCTTTATACAGGATCCAGCTGATCGAGCCATTATAGCCTGACGCACGGACACTGTTATCTTTGTCAATTGCCTCTGTTCTGGTAGATCCGCAGGATTTACAGGTATATGTCCTTTCTCCTACTTCTGTTGCCGTAGGATATTTGGTTATTTTTCCTTCGTCCCAACTGTGTCCGGTTGCCGGAATTTCTTCCTGTTTCTGATAAACCTCACCACATCCGGAACAATGGCTTCCTTCGGTTTTTCCCGGTTTTTCACAAGTTGGTGCTACTGCTTCGTCAATGACTTTCGTATGGCCTGTTGCCGGAATTTCTTCGGTTTTTGTTTTCTGGCATCTTTTACAGGTGTATTTTTTCTCACCTTTCTCTGTACAGGTTGCAGGAGTGACTTCACTCTCTTCCCAGTCATGTCCCAGCGCCGGGAAAAGTTCCAGCTGTTCCTGAAGGATTTTTCCACATACAGAACAATGACTTCCTTCTGTCTTTCCACTTTCTTCACAGGTCGGTGCTACTGCCTCGTCAATAACCTCTTTATGTCCGGCAGCCGGAATTTCCTCTTTATAGGAATCTCCGCAAAGACTGCATACCATCTTCTGGAGGCCTTTTTCTGTACATGTGCTTGCTTCTATGACATGTGGTTCATAAGAATGTTCATGGTTTGGATCGTAATTATAATAAACAGTTGCGTTGTGAATATTGCTGCTCGTTAAACCAAGCTTATCCCATTCTTCTTTTGAACCGGTAAATCTGATAACTGAAAGACCCCAGCTGGAATTAAGAGCCTCTTTACTGATACTTGTTACAGTATTCGGTATAAGAAGAATACTGTTTCCAGCTTCCGAAAAACTGTCTTTTCCTATACTTGTAATTCCTTCCGGTATTGTAACTTCTTCAAGGTGATGGCATCCCATAAACATGCCCTCTGTAATACCGGAAATGTTTTTTGATAATGTTACTTTTCTGAGTTTATGGCACTGACCGAATATTTTTTCCCCAATATTTTTAATGCTGTCTGGCAGCACAATTTCTTTCAGTTCTTCACAATAATAAAATGCCATATCTCCAAGGCTCTCTACACCGTCCGAAATTGTCGCAGTTTCCAGCGCTACGCACCCATCAAAAGCTTCTGCACCAATACTTTTTACACTGCCTGGAATATTAATGGACTGAAGACTGCTGCAATTACCAAATACATTGTCTCCGATCGTTTTTACATTGTCCGGAATATTAATGGACTGAAGACTGCTACAGTGGGAAAATGCACCATTTCCAATATTCTCTATGCTGTCTGACAACGTAACTTTCTGAAGATTTGTACAACCATCAAATAACCCTACCGGTATATCCGTAACTTCAGCTGACAGTACAACCTCCGACAAACTGCTGCAATTACCAAACGCTTCTGTTCCAATACTTTTTACTTTATCTGGTATTGTTATTTCTTCCAGAGACTGACATTGATAAAAAGCATACTGGTCAATATTCCTTACATTATTCGGAATATTAACAGATCTCAGGCTGATGCAGCCATAAAATGTATATTGTTCTATATTGGTAATGTTTTCCGGAAGAACAAGTTCTGATATTTTTTTACAGCCCCAAAATGCTCTTTCTCCGATTCTCGTTACTGTATTCGGAATATTAACACTTTCCAGACTGATACAGTCCTCAAATGTATAGCCTGGAATTGTATATATTTTTTCAGGAATGTTTACTTTCGTAAGTTTTTTGCATCCGTAAAAAACGTTTGTCCCCATACTTGACAGACTTTCCGGCAACACAACTTCTGTAAGATTTTCGCAATTCTCAAACTCACCATTTCCAATACTTGCCAGTCCCTCTGGAAGTGTTACACTTGTCAGACCGCTGCATTCCCAGAAAACGCCCCAGTCCATTGTCGCAACTTTATCCGGGATTTTAACGCTCTGCAGTTTCGTACAATATGCAAAAGCCTGCTCCCCAATTGTTATAATACTGTCCGGCAGATCAATGCTGGTAAGACTCACACATTTTGTAAACATGCATTCCGGAATTGCTTTAAGATTTTTCGATAATGTTACATGCTCCAGACTTGTACATTCCTCAAACAGTTTTCTTCCAACTTCTACAACGCTGTCTGCAATTGTAACGTTTTCAAGAATGCCACATCCGAAAAAAGCATAATCGCCAATATATGTAATTCCATCTTCCACTGTCAGACTTGTTATCTGGCTCTTGTAACTGTTCCATGGTACCGATGTTTCACTATAATATGGAGGTACCAGACCATTTCCTGAAATTACCAGCTCTCCGTCCTCATATAAAGTCCATGTAACATTATCATTTACAGCTCCACTGGCCGTAACACTCTTCGCAGTCTGCGTATCTACAGAATCTGCACTCTCCCCATCCGAAAACACATCAATCGCAGCTGCATCCGTTTCCTCTTTTTCCAGAGAGTCACCTCCCTGCATATCCTGCTGAAGTTCTTCTTCATTGGATATCTCATCTGAGATATCATTCTGTCCTGAGCTTCCATCAGGAGCTACATCCGCAATATTATTCTGTTCTGCATTTCCATCAGATGCCGCCTCTGAGATATCTCCCTGCACTGCATTCCCACCAGACGCTGCATCCGCAGTATCACCCTGCGCCATACTTACATCAGATGTCCTCTCTGCAATATCCTCTTGCGCCGCACCTTCGTCAAAATTCCCATCTGCTTCTGCAGATGCCGCACTGGCATTTCCAGCCTCCAGTTGTCCTGCTTCCCCATCTGCTATCCCTCCGGAACTGTCCGTCAGAACCCCCGGATCATCAAAAGCAAAAACCTCTGTCGGAGCCGCAGACAAGACCATCACAGATGACAGCATAACTGCCAGAACCTGTTTCAATTTCATTCCCCATCCTCCTGTCTTTTGTCCAATAAAGCGGACATTCACATTCCGCTCTGCTACATGTATATGAACGCAAACACTTCATAACTTACGTTCACACTCTATATCACAATTCTACCCTACATCCCCAAATAAAGCAAAGCCAAACCAGGCATTTCCGGCAGATTTGGCACTACTGCTGATTGTTTCTGCAAGAATTTGTCTAATTTTTTCAACAGTGTAAATCCCTTCCGACGTAAGTTGATCCTGTCCGGAAGCCAGTTCCATATCCCTGGAACATTCCCAAATAATCTCTTATAAGTTAATCAAATATTCATACTACACATTCGGCATAAAAAAAACACACAGCAGTTTTCATTCCTGCCATGTGTCATTAACTATCATTCCAAATCTACATCCAGATCAGATAGATATCGCCATCCAAATTCCACCTTATCATGCGTTTCATACACTCACATCCGTCTCTGCCTGTACATCCACCGCCACGCCATTCGGAACGCAATAGTTGTCAGCGTCATTCCTGCTGCCATGCTCACTGCAAAAAGGATCGTATAGATTCCGTCTTTCTGGAATTTCGCCCAGTCCTTCATCAACATCCAGTTCATTGTCCGGTAAAGTGCTGCTCCCGGAATCAGCGGAATTGTCGCGGAAACCAGAAATACAGTTACCGGCGTTTTATGAATTCTTGCCATACATTCTGCATACAAAGTAATAGCTACTGTTGACCAGAAACCGCACGCATACGGACTTGGCGTTATGAACTCTACTGCCAGATATACAGCCCAGGACAAACATCCACCCAATGCCGCAAACCAGAGTTTTTTTCCATGGATATTAAATAATGCCGCAAAGCCGAGGGATCCTGTGAAGGATACGACCAGCTGTATGATTTCCCGCATGTTTTCCTCCTGAATAAATCATAACTACTCTCAAATACTCCCATTATCTGCTGCATTTCGCTACTCCGCAATTGATACAGTATCTAAACTCCTCATTCATTACTTATTGCTTTTCGCAACCTTCAAGAGAATTTCCCTGATTCGGTTAAAACAACAGATTTGCCACCGTGAAACCAAGGCCCACGACCAGTGCCAGCAAAAGTGCCTCCATACATCGGATCAAACCTGTAATGGTATCTCCTGAAAACATATCGCGCAATGAATTGGTAAATGCAATTCCCGGTATCAGAAGCATGATATTTCCGATACTGATCAGATCCGCATGATGTCCAAGCCCGATCAGAACTGTAAGATTGGAAAGTACTCCGCCGGCTCCGCAGCAAAGAAGCACTGTCAGCAGCGAGTTTAATGCGCCCTTTTTTACAAAAGCCTCAAACAGCTTCAGGGCGATACCAATCAGCGCAGAAGCGATCATATCGTTGACATCTCCTCCGAAAAACACGGAAAAAGAACCTGAAATTACAGCATAGATCAAAATCTGCGTTTTAAAAGAATATCCTTGTTTATCCCGGATCTTTTCCAGACCCTTCTGGATCTCCTCCGGCTTCGGCCGATACTCACAGATATATCTGGAAAGCTGGTTCAGGTCATCCAGCCGCCCCAGGTCATTGGTCATTCCCGGCACACGCCGCGTCTGGGTACAGATTCCAAAATCCTCTCCATAAATAGTCGTCACAATACTGGATGTGATAGAAAAAACATCCGCCCGGGTGGCTCCATATGCCAGGCAGATCCGCCGTATGGTATCTTCCACACGTCCAACCTCTGCTCCGCAGCAAAGAAGCTGTTCACCAATTGTCATCGCATAATATAAATACTGTTCCGCTTCCTCCCGCGTCATCCGGCATCCCTCACTTTCCTGCTTTATTTCATCTTTATCTATTTTAGGACACGTAAATATTAAAATCAACAAGGATTTTTTGTCTTAATATTCATTTCTTCTATATTTCCTCAAAGTAATAAGCAGATATTTTCGCTCAAAATAAAACACCACCCGGACAAAAAAGATATCTATCCCTTCTGTCCGGATGGTGTTTGTGTTTGAAAATCCAATGCTCTGCTCAGTTTTTATTTATTTGAAATCTAATAGATCTTATGCAAGTTTTCCACCAAGTTCACGGCAAGCTGCAAGCCCTTCATCATCAGGTGTGTTGTTTACAATGAGTCCTTCATCCTCAACAAGCTCTGCGCCTGCGTCTTTTGCTCTGCCGCACCATGTTCTCATCCACTCTCCGTCGCCCCAGTCATAGGAACCGAAAAGTGCAACTTTTTTACCGGAAAGTTTGCCTTCCAGATCAGAGAAGAATGGCTCGAACTCACCATCCTCAAGCTCCTCATCTCCCATTGCCGGACAACCAAGTGCCAGAACATCATAAGAGAGAGCTTTATCTACATCTGCATCTGCAACTTCCATGATCTCAACATCCGCACCAGCTGCTTTTGCACCTTCCTCAACAGCCTGTGCCATTGCCTCTGTGTTGCCTGTGGAAGACCAGTAAATAATTCCTACCTTGCTCATCTTAAAAACCTCCTGTTTTTAAACTTTATATTATACGCACATCTGAGATGTACAGAGATGCTTCATACCAACAACCTGCAAAATCGAATACCCCGCACGGATCTGCGCCGCAGTAAACTCCCGGCACTTATCATAGCTGTCAAAAATCCTGCGAGCCTGCTCCACATCATCATAAACCTTCCAGTAACCACACATCTTGCAGCCACTGCCCCCGAACTTCCGAAAGCCCTTCACATCCTCAATAGGATACCCCAGAAAAAGCCCGATCTCATGAGGAAACTCCGTCTTATGAAAAAATCTCTCCTTCAAACGGACAATCATCTCATCCAGAGAACCATCTATATTATAGCCATCCTGAAGCAAAAGATTCCTGGCCTCATCCTGCGCCAGATATTCCTGCAGCATATCCGGCCGGTACACCAGAAGTAGATAATGCTTCCTGCATCCACAGATGATCTCCATACGGATACCTTCCCGTTCAAGACTCTCCTTATAATCCGAAATGATCTCCGGCAGCTCCGGCATCCTCTCTTTGGAAAAAGAAACAAGATTCGCCGGTTTCATTCCCATTAAAACAGGGGAACAATGATAACCTATGACAGATTCAAATTTTTCACAAGTCATTTGCATTCTCCTTTACACTTTAGTTAGATTTCTCTAACTATTGTAAATATACTACCAAAGTTAGTCTCTGTCAACTTATTTTTTAAAAATTTTCAATAAGAATTTTTTACTGATAAAATCCCATCATTATGGGCAAAATATACCTGATAAAACAGTCTGACAGATACTTTTTTTATTTCCGATCAGAGCAGACAAATAAAAATATCCTTACTTCATCTGACCATGTAAAGCAAATATACACAAATATATAATAGAAAATTAGTATAGAATTTTATCGCAAAAACTCTTGACAAAATAAGTCCTGTCGTATATTATAATATCAGTAATAATTACTATTACTGATAGGAGGAAACATTATGGCAGCACTTAAATACAGCCGTCAGAGAGAATCGATCAAGGAATTTCTGAGATCCAGAACAGATCATCCAACGGCAGATACAGTATACGAGAATCTTCGGCAGATTTATCCGAATATCAGTCTCGGAACTGTCTACCGTAATCTTTCTCTTCTCAGTGACATCGGCGAGATCCGGAAGCTGACCAATTTCGGAAGCGCGGACCGCTACGATGGAAGGGTCGCACCACACTCACATTTCATGTGTACCAGATGCAACCGGGTGATCGATATGCAGTCAGACAGTCTCAATGGAATTCTGGAGCAGGCAGCCGCAGAATTTGTCCATGGCAAGGTTTTTGACGTAGATGCAAGCTTCTATGGAATCTGCAAGGAATGCCTTAAAAAAGAAGAAAAACAGTCTTGACAAAATAAAGATCACATGTTATTATAAAACAGTAATAATTACTATTATTAATTAAGAAGAAACACAACTAAACAATAAATTTCAATAAGAAAAGGAGATCATCACTATGGCTAAATGGGTATGTACAGTATGCGGTTATGTTTATGAAGGCGAGCAGGCACCGGAAGCCTGTCCAGTATGTAAAGCACCAGCTTCCAAATTCCAGAAACAGGAAGGCGAGCTCACATGGGCAGCTGAGCATGTTGTAGGCGTAGCTAAGGGTGTCAGCGAAGACATTCTTGCAGACTTAAGAGCAAACTTCGAGGGTGAGTGCTCTGAGGTTGGTATGTATCTTGCAATGGCAAGAGTTGCTCACAGAGAAGGATATCCGGAAGTAGGTCTCTACTATGAGAAAGCAGCTTACGAGGAAGCAGAGCATGCAGCTAAATTCGCAGAGCTCCTTGGTGAAGTTGTAACAGACAGCACTGAGAAGAACCTTCAGATGCGTGTAGAAGCTGAGAACGGCGCTACAGCTGGTAAATTTGACCTTGCTAAACGTGCGAAAGCTGCTAACCTTGACGCAATCCATGACACAGTACATGAGATGGCTAAGGATGAAGCAAGACACGGAAAAGCATTCGCAGGTCTGCTTAAGAGATACTTCGGTAAATAAGAAATCCGCATAAAATCATAAAATAAAGATTTTTAAAAGAGGGAGCCAGATTATATGGTTCCCTCTTTTCTGTTGCATTCAATCTTCCGCACACTGTCCTCGCGTACCTGATCACGAAGCTCTGTCAGATATTCTGAGAATTTCACCTGCTCATTTCCGTAAGTCATCTGCAGATCATATTCCAGCGGGATCCAGGTTTTAATATCGGATTCATTGTGCTGGATCAGAGCTTCCAGCTTGTCCAGAGCTTTGTAAATCCTGGATTCCAGAGTCTGCTGTGCTTCCATTTCCTGATATAGTTCTGCCATCTCTTTATCAAATGGCTCCGGAAGGTTTTTTACCCACTCGCCCAGTACATCCGCTTCTTTTTCCGAATCTTTATCCGTTTTTTCAAAAGCTGGGATATCCCCGGTAAAAGCTTCCCCCAGGTCATGGATCAGACACATTTTCATAATTTTCAGAAGATCCGCATCCGGAAACTCATCGCTGACAAAATAAGCCATCAGTGTAATTCTCCAGGAATGCTCCGCAACACTCTCCCGCCTTCCACCGGATGTGTAGCAATGACGCACCGCATCTTTTAATCTCTCTGCAACGGAAAGTACTTCGATCAGTTTTTCAGGTTTCATATCCATTCACCCTCCTCAGTCTTTTAAGAATGTCTCTCGACAATATTTTTTTCGCTGAGTCAAGCGGATATTCGCAATCCGCTTCGCTACGTAGCTCTACACCAAATAACTGC
>ENA-OOZA01001219-OOZA01001219.1-human-gut-metagenome-genome-assembly--contig:-NODE-1219-length-13637-cov-2.364379_pt1 | contig 13637 bp, 9 predicted proteins | sample MGYA00241703_ERZ501378 | MGnify/ENA primary metagenome ERZ501378 (study PRJEB25962, sample SAMEA2042916) | human gut metagenome | biome: human gut; feature: human-associated habitat; material: faeces...
GGAATGAATTTTGGCTACGTTACTGTGAACGGAGTGAACAGTAACACAATTATTTTTTTAGAATTGCTATAATCCCGGAGTACATTTCCATAACAAAAAATGCTATAATATCAGGGACAGCAAATTATAAAGATATCTATCAGGAGATTTAAACAGACAATGAATCAGAAAGCATATAAAGCACTTGAATATTATAAAATCATCAATATGCTGACAGACAAGGCTTCCTCTTCCATGGGAAAAGAAATCTGCCGGAAGCTGGAGCCATCCACAGATATTGATGAAATCCGACATATGCAGACTCAGACCAGAGATGCACTTACCCGTCTTTTCCAGAAAGGAAATATTTCCTTTGGCAGCGTCAAAGATGTGCGTGGTTCTCTGAAACGTCTGGAAATCGGAAGTTCTCTGGGGATTGGTGAACTTCTTGCCATCTGCAGCCTTCTTGAGAACACCAATCGTGTCAAAGCTTATTCCAGAAGTGAGCGCGGTGATTCTCTCCCGGACTCTCTGGACGGGATGTTCGAGGCACTGGAACCACTGACTCCTCTTACAACAGAGATCCGCAGATGCATCCTCTCAGAAGATGAGATCAGTGATGATGCAAGCAGCAACCTCCGCCAGATTCGAAGAAACATGAAGATTACCGGAGACAGGATCCATACACAGCTCTCCTCTCTTGTAAACGGAAGTGCCCGCAATTATCTGCAGGATTCCGTTATTACCATGAGAAACGGACGCTACTGCATTCCGGTCAAGGCAGAATACAAAGGACAGGTTCCGGGTATGGTACACGATCAGTCCTCCACAGGTTCTACTTTATTTATCGAACCTATGGCAATCGTAAAACTAAATAATGACATCCGCGAGCTGGAACTGGAAGAACAAAAAGAGATTGAAGTGATCCTTTCCACCCTGAGCCAGCAAACTGCAGAACAGACCGACTCTATCCGCGCAGATCTTAATATCATGGTACAGCTTGACGTCATTTTTGCCAGAGCATCCCTTGCCATGGATATGAATGCAACAGAACCAATCTTCAATGATGAAGGACGCATCCGTCTGAAACAGGCACGCCACCCTCTCATTGATAAGAAGAAAGCTGTTCCCATTGATATCCGTCTCGGCGATGATTTCGACTTGCTTGTTATCACCGGTCCGAACACCGGTGGTAAAACTGTATCTTTAAAGACTGTCGGACTTCTCACTCTCATGGGCCAGTCCGGTCTTCATATTCCCACACTGGACCGCTCAGAGCTTGCACTGTTTGAAGAAGTTTATGCTGATATCGGTGATGAACAGAGTATTGAACAGTCATTAAGTACATTCTCCTCACATATGACCAACGTGGTTTCTTTCCTGAAAAAAGCCAACCGTCACTCTCTTGTCCTTTTCGATGAGCTTGGTGCAGGTACAGATCCGACAGAGGGTGCTGCCCTTGCCATTGCGATCCTTTCCCATCTTCATGAACAGGGAATCCGCACTATGGCAACCACCCATTACAGTGAGCTGAAGGTATATGCACTCTCCACCTCAGGTGTAGAAAATGCCTGCTGCGAATTTGACGTGGAAACGCTCCGCCCGACCTACCGCCTGCTGATCGGTGTTCCCGGGAAAAGTAATGCATTCGCCATTTCTTCCAAGCTTGGACTTCCGGACTATATCATCGATAAGGCCAAAGAACAGATCAGTGAACAGGATGAATCTTTCGAAGATGTTCTCAGTTCCCTGGAAAGCAGCCGTATAACTATTGAAAATGAACGCCGCGAGATTGAACAATATAAACAGGAAATTGCCTCTCTGAAATCCGAAATGGAATCCAAGCAGGAGAAGTTGAACGAGCAGCGAGACCGCATCATCCGTCAGGCCAATGAGGAAGCTCATGCAGTTCTCCGCGAAGCCAAGGAATATGCAGACCAGACTATGAAGATGTTCCACAAATTCCAGAAAGACCATGTGGATCTCTCTGCTGTGGAAAAAGAACGCCAGAATCTGCGCAAACATATGAATAAAGCAGAGAAAGGCATGACTCAGAAAACTGCTGCAAAGAAACCGAAGAAGGAACTCACAGCCAAAGATATCTCCCTCGGCGATGCAGTTAAGGTTCTCAGCATGAATCTTAAAGGTACTGTCAGCAGCCGTCCGGACAACAAAGGTTTCCTCTTCGTGCAGATGGGTATCATCCGTTCCAAGGTTCACCTCTCTGATCTGGAACTGATCGATGAAGCAGAGATCACCACACCAACCATGCAGCGTACAGGTGCAGGTAAAATCCGCATGTCAAAAGCAGCCCATGTATCCACAGAAATCAACCTGCTTGGCAAAACGGTAGATGAAGCAGTTGCAGAGCTTGACAAATATCTGGATGATGCTTATATCGCTCATCTGAAATCTGTCCGTATTGTCCATGGTAAAGGAACCGGCGCTCTAAGAAAAGGTGTACACAATTATCTGAAGCGCCAGAAGCATGTGGAATCCTTCCGCCTTGGAGAATTCGGCGAAGGAGATGCAGGTGTTACTATTGTAGAATTTAAGAAATAGGAGGGACCGCCATGGTTTCCAAACAGAAAATCCTTATTGTTGATGATGATAACAATATCGCAGAGCTTATTGCCCTGTATCTTACCAAAGAATGCTTCGAGACAAAAATCGTAAATGACGGAGAAGAAGCGTTAAGGGAATTTGCCTCCTTCCGCCCGGATCTGATCATTCTGGATCTGATGCTTCCGGGAATTGACGGTTATCAGGTATGTCGTGAAATCCGACATACCTCTGATGTTCCCATCATTATGCTTTCCGCAAAAGGCGAAACCTTTGACAAGGTTCTCGGACTTGAACTGGGTGCAGATGACTATATGATCAAACCCTTTGATTCCAAGGAACTGGTTGCCCGTGTACGTGCTGTCCTGCGCCGTTTCCAGGTTAAGCAGCCATCGCCTTCTTCCAGTGAAAAATGTGTTACTTACCCGGATCTGACCGTTAATCTGACAAACTATTCAGTCACATACATGGGTCGTCAGGTTGATATGCCGCCAAAGGAACTGGAACTTCTCTATTTCCTTGCAGCATCACCAAACCAGGTATTTACCCGCGAGCAGCTTCTGGATCATATCTGGGGTTACGAATACATCGGTGATACCCGTACTGTAGACGTTCATATCAAACGTCTTCGTGAAAAGATCAAAGACAATCCTCACTGGTCCATTGCCACCGTATGGGGAATCGGATACAAATTTGAGGTAAAAAATCCATGAAACAGCATCATCTTTCCACAAAATTCCTGAGATTTTATATTCTCATCGGGATTTTGGGATTTTTCCTCATAACCCTCGGCGGTTCTTATATGGTGGAAAAGCATCTGGAACACTCTTTAAGTGCCGCACTCTATACAGAAGCGCACAATATTGCATCTAACGAAGCAGTTAAAAGCAATATCTCTTCCAGTACAGTAGATACTCTTCAGGAACACTTATGTGCAATTTCCGATTTTCAGGATGCTGTATTGTGGATCATCAACAGTAACGGTGAAATCATTGTAAGTACACAGAAAAATATTGACGTCCGGGCTCCAATCCCACTGGAAGAATTCGATGCTTCCAAATGGGGAAGCAACTATTATCAGATTGGAAAGTTTTATGGTTTCTTTAAAACAGATCATTTGAGTGTTATTGCCCCGATCACCTCTGATATGGAAACCAAAGGTTACGTGGCAATCCATTATTCGATGACAAACCTTTATCAGAGCCGAAGCAGTATTCTTTTTATCATGCAGGTAATCTTTCTCCTGTGCTATGCAGCCACCAGTCTTCTGCTCTGGGCTTACAGCCACTACATACGTAAGCCCCTGGCCAGGATCATGAAAGGTGCCAGTGAATATGCAGGAGGTAATCTTGCATATAAAATAGACGTTACTTCTGATGATGAAATGGGATATCTTGCCAAAACTCTGAATTATATGTCCGATGAACTGAACAAAAACGGAGAATATCAGCGTAAATTCATTGCAAATGTCTCTCATGATTTCCGTTCTCCTCTTACCTCCATCAAGGGATATGTCAATGCCATACTGGACGGTACCATCCCATATGAAATGCAGGAACGGTATCTGAAAATCATCGCTTTTGAATCTGAACGTCTTGAAAAACTCACCCGCAGTCTTCTGACTCTGAATGAACTGGATATGAAAAAACGGATGATGCACATCCAGCGTTTTGATATCAATGATACCATCAAAAACACAGCAGCTACATTTGAAGGCATCTGCACCAGCCACCAGATCCGCCTGGAGCTGCTTCTCTCCGGACATGAACTTTATGTCAGAGCTGATATGGAACAGATTCAGCAGGTCCTTTACAACCTTCTTGATAATGCCATTAAATTCAGCAATGATAATTCTTCTGTTCAGATTGAAACAACTGTAAAAGGTGGTAAGGTCTTTGTTTCTGTAAAAGATTACGGAACCGGCATTCCCAAAGAAAGTCTGGGCAAAATCTGGGATCGTTTCTACAAGATTGATGCTTCCCGCGGAAAGGACCGTAAAGGCACCGGACTCGGACTCTCTATAGTCAAAGAGATCATCAATGCACATAACCAGAATATTGATGTGATCAGTACAGAAGGTGTGGGAACCGAATTTATCTTTACTCTGGAGAAAACGAAATAAATTTCTTTCACTTGAAAAATATTGTCTTAAATATACCTGTAACAACCCTCTTACCTGGAGCGTGTCTGAGAGGACTGCTATAAAAAATACCGTAACAAAAGTATATAGCATTTACTTTTATTACGGTATTTTTTTATTCTATGGCAATCCTCGTAAATAATGCATTTAAGACATTTCACCCACCTTAACTAAACGGTGTTCTCAGCATTCTGTCTTCATTTACGAGATAGATTCCTCTCGGTGTGATCCTGATTTCAGGAATCACAGGAAGTGCCATAAATGACAGGGTGATAAACGGATCAAATCCTTCTTTCACTCCCATCTCATGGGCCTTCGGAATCATTTTTGCAAGTGCTTCATTTACACTCTCGTAGCCGGCATCGCTCATCAGTCCCATGACAGGAAGTGGTAAGGTTCCATAAATCTCTCCATTGCATACCAGAGTATAACCACCTTGCGTCCGCATCATTTCTTTTACAGCAATAGCCATATCACGATCATTATCTCCTACTACAATAATATTGTGGGAATCATGAGAAACACTGGAAGCAATGGCTCCGCCGCGGATTCCATAGCCTTTTATAATGCCCACTCCCATCTTGCCCGTATTCTTATGACGCTCGATCACTGCAATCTTCTGATATTCCCCGTCCGGAGCAAAATATTTCTCACCATCCGATTCTATCCATGGAACCTCTTCCAGAACATCCTTTGTCACAATCTGTTTTTCAAGCATCTGAATCACTCTTGCCTTTGTTCCCGGATGTTTCAGTTTCAGACGTTCCTCACTGAACCCAGATACATGAACTGTATTTTTCAGATATGGAGGACATGGTTTCAATTCTGCTTTCTCATCTTTAATGATCTTCTTACCACAATGATATACATCTACAACATTCAGATCTGTCACATTATCCAGAATTACAAAGTCTGCCTGCCTTCCGGGAGCGATCATACCAAGTCTGTATAAACCATAGCATCTTGCAGGCTGGATCGTCGCCATCTGCAGTGCTTTCTCAACCGGGAGTCCAAGCTGTACAGCCCGCTTCACATTATAATTGATATGCCCCTCTTTACGGATTTCTTCGATATGCTTATCATCCGTACAGAAGCAGAAACTGGAAGTATCTGTATGGTGTTCCACAATCCCCTTCACAATAGCATCCAGATTTCTCGCTGCACTTCCCTCACGTATCAGTACCTGCATTCCATTTCTTGCCTCAGCCATTGCATACTCATAATCCACACACTCATGATCTGTATCAATTCCGCCAAGTACATATGCAGCCAGATCCCCAGGTGCCAGAAACGGTGCATGACCATCCTTCACTCTGTCCTGAAACAGCTGGAGCTTTTCATGCATGGCAACACTTCCGTTAATCACAGAAGGCGCATCCATCACTTCACCAAGTCCCAGAATCCTCGGATGTTCCAGATATCCCTTCATTTTTCCTGCTGTAAGAATACACCCGTTATCATCCACATGAGTCGCCGGAACACAGGAAGGCATCATTACATATACATTTGCCGGTGCATCTTCTGTCTGATCCAAAATATAATCAATTCCATCCGTACCGGATACATTTGCAGACTCATGAGGATCTACAATAAATGTTGTAGTTCCACACTGTGCAGCCTGCCGGACCAGCTCACCCGGCGTCACCAGAGTAGATTCCAGATGCAGATGACTGTCGATAAATCCCGGACAGATTACTTTTCCTTCCAGATCAATCTCTGTCTCTCCTTCGTATGTACCGACTCCGATCACAATTCCATCTGCAACAGCCACATCACCATCAATAAATTCTCCTGTACCAGAGCTGAACACACGCCCATTTTTAAACACCAGCTCAGCCTTCTCAATACCTCTTGCCATCTGTGAATACCTGCGATACATCTCAAGTTCCATAAAAAAACCTCCCTTCACTCCCTTGAAAGCCCTCCTGCGCCACACATTCATTATTACAGTAAAGCTTCCAATATATTATCATATTTACTTGTTTTTTCAGACTTTTTATTGTCCCAATTAATTTTTTCTATATATTTCATTATATATTATCATCTGTCTTTTTAATTTGCAACCTGTTTTTTCTTTATCAAAGCAACTTTCCATCAACTTTTAACGGCTTTACAAAAAGGCTGCCGGATATCTCCTGCAGCCTTTTCATATCACTTACATCTCTATATTTACATCATATAATCTTTGATCACATCATGATCTCTGAGTACTTTCTCGACCACAGTTCCCTTAACAGCTTTCAAAAGCGGTTTCTTCAGCATATCCAGTGGTCCCGGAAGTTCGATCTCCAGTGGAGATTTTCCATCCATCAGCTTCACACTGCTATCCAGTAATTCTCTGATATCATAAACACTGCCCCATACTTCCGGCACACCTCTGTCAACACCAAGAAGTCCATATACAGCCTCCATAGCAGTTCTTACGGAATATTCAGTAGTAAATACAGTATCTCTTGGTGTATGTGCAAATTGTCCTAAAAAGGCAAAATTAGTTGCATCTTTAACAATAACATCCGGACGATCTTCTTTTCTTCTTGGCATAAAGAAAGCTGTAATATAAGGCATCATAGTTGGTATACAGATAGCACTGTTGGTTGCATAGTCTTCTATTAATTCTTCTGGAACACCAAGGTGATACAACCATTCCATGGTAATTTCTTTTCCTGTACAATCTTTCATTGGCTTTTTAACATAATCTCCTATTGTATCAGTAAACAATCCATAAACCCACACACAGACTTTATCTTTATCTTGTTGTTTAAATTGACCTTGACGATTAATGGTCCAACTTAAAAGCCATGATGAATCTTGACAACTGACAATACCTCCTGTAACAACATGTCCTGTTTTAGGATCTCTTTTACAAATATTCGTAATATAGGGAATAATCTTATCATCTAATGTTGTAACTGTTGCCGATTCCCAATTTGTTTTTTGAATATCACTACAGAATTTTTCAGGATGGCCAAAAGATTTATCTTGTTTAGCAATATTTTTCCATAAATTCCAACATCCACTTGTTCGCATTTCTGCATTTCCATTAGGAGCATGATTTTGATCTCCATAAATTGTACCCTCTGTACAGCTTCCATTGGTAATTAAAACCAAATCATTTTCGCTAAGGGAAATTCTTTTTTCTTTTCCTTTTACGTTACATTCAATCGTTTTAGCAACTTTTTTATCAGGTTTAATATCAAATAAAACATTCGTTACCTCTGTGTTAAATTGAAAATCAACCCCATGTTTTTCAAGATACTTTTGCATTGGTAAAATAAGTGATTCATATTGATTATAACGCGTAAATTTTAAAGCGCTAAAATCAGGTAAGCCCGAAATATGGTGAATAAAACGTTGAAAATAAAGTTTCATTTCTAAAGCACTATGCCAATTTTCAAAGGCAAACATGGTACGCCAATACATCCAAAATGTTGAATTAAAAACTTCTTCATCAAAAACATCTTCAATACTATGAGTAAGATTCATTAAACTATCATATCCCATCATAGCTGATGAGCCTTTTATAGTATGCATAGCTCTAAAGATTTCTTCTATTTCCTCTTGACTCAATTCTCCAGTATCAGATTGACCAGAAAGCAAAATTTCTTCTAATTGCTCTAGCAATTGCATATTTTCATATACATAAAACTCAGTCATAGAATCTATTCCACTCATTTTTTATCTCCTTTATTGTTAAACAAATATATTAGTTGTCTATTATATAAAAAGGAAGCATAAAAGCCTCCTTTTTACAAATAAACATTAATATGACTTTACTGTATTATATTATTCTTAATACATATCAAAATAACTTGCATCATTATTCATAAAATCCATGCTTCTTTGAGATTGGTTTCCACCTTTTACGTTAAATCCTTCAATAAGAGATTTTAACATTTGTGCTTGTCCACTTAACTCTTCACTAGCAGCTGCACTTTCTTCTGATGTTGCAGAGTTATTTTGAACTACAGCTGAAATCTGTTCTACTCCTAAAGTTACTTGAGCTATTGCTTCGGCTTGTTCATCAGATGCTTTTGCTATCATTTCAACTGAATTCATAGTTTGGTTTGTTATTTCAATTATATTTCCAAGAGATTCAGCCGTATTATTAACTATTTTAGTTCCATTTTCTACTGCTGCTATTGAATTTTCAATAAGTACTGCTGTATTTTTAGCAGCTTCAGCAGATTTAGCTGCAAGATTTCTAACTTCATCAGCAACAACAGCAAATCCTTTACCAGCACTTCCAGCTCTAGCAGCTTCAACTGCAGCATTAAGTGCTAATATATTAGTTTGGAATGCTATGTCATCTATTGTTTTTATTATTCTTCCTATTTCATTTGAAGTAAATGAAATTTCGTCCATTGCTTTAACCATTTCTTTCATTTGTTCATTACCATTTTGAACTTCATGTCCTGCGCTTATTGTTAAGCTGTTAGCATGTTGAGCATTTTCTGCTGTATTCTTTATTTTTTCTGATATCTCAGTTAAAGTTGCAGATAATTCTTGAACAGCACTTGCTTGTTCTGTTGCTCCTTGAGCTAACATTTGAGCTCCACTTGATACTTGATCTGATGCCGCTCCAACTTCTTCTGATGCTGAACTTATTTGTGACATTGTTTCACTTAAATCATTAGTTATTTTTTCTATAGAGTCTTCTATTTCTTTAAATACGCCTATAAACTCAACATTTGTAGATACATTAAAGTTTCCTGCTGCTACTTCACCTAATACATTTACTGTATCATTTATAACTTCATTTGTATTATTAGCCATTCTACGCATACTATCAGCTAAAGTTCCTAACTCATCTTTAGATTCATAAGATATAGAAACATCAAAGTCTCCTTCAGCCATTTTGTTAGCCGCATCTTCAATTTCAACTAATGGGTCTCTTAAAGTTTTTGTTATGTATATACTTATGTATGATACTCCTAATATAGCTACTATTAATAATGCTATACTTATTATTGTAGATTGCTTAGCTGTTTTATCTGCATCTGTTAAAAACTCTTCCATAATTTTATTGGCATTTTCATTTAATATTGATGCCTCTTCTATTACTTTGTTGTATGTATTTGAATATGTTGAAATAACTGATGCATCTATATCATTAACATTATTAGTAAATCCTTCTACTTGTGTTCTTGCATATAAATTTTCATATGCACTTTTATAGTTTTCTATTGCATTTTCAAGATTTTTTAAATGATCACCTATAGATGATGCTATTAATTCATTTGCACTTATTGATTTTATATTTTCTTCTATTTTATTAAATGACTCTGCTATAGTTTTATTTTCTCCAGTATGGTTGTTATCAACAAAACCACTATTTAAACATCTTGATATATTGATAATTTCCATACGAATCCCTAAAGACTCATTAACTAATTTATATGGTCCATCATACATATAATCTGTTAAATTAGCTGTATATGATAACTTTCCTAATATATATATACTTAAACCACTCGTTAAAATTAATATAGTTAAAAAAGATAATATAAGCTTTTTTCCTATTTTTAAATTTTTAAATGAATTCATTCTTTTTCCTCCCGACTCTAATGAATCTAATCTATCCTATAATTTACATTTTATTTATACGGATAAGTATTAATATAACTTTACATTTTTCGACAAATTTTTTATTTTTTACCTTATTCATTTTATATAATAAAAAAATTACTCTGAACATATAAATTGTTCAGAGCAATTTTTTTATACATTAACTTTATTAAAATATTTTTTGATAAGACTTTCAGTTATTTCCTTTATTTCATTATCATTTGGAAGAAAAATATTTCGTCTAGATTCTAAAATAAATTCAGTTTCTTTTGATATCACTTTATTTATAGATATTTTTTTGTTAACACTACCCTTTATTTCAACAATTAACTTTGAAATTTCTCCCTTCGTTATATTTTCAACTATAATATTATTTTCATCTTCTGTAAGAAGATTATTATAACTATAATACTCAAGTTCATCATTAAACATATCAATTATAGAGCCATTGGTATTTTTTATGTAATTATAGCTTATCGCCTTTACAAGTTTTATTGAAAGAATATAAAATAAAATCATAATAAATATACTAATACCTACATGAATAAATATATTATTTAATAACTTTCCAAAATTAGTAAATAATTGTACTAATATAAAACCTATTAAAGAACCAATGCTTCCTATTGCAATATCAGAACCCCTTTTTAAGTTAATTCTCATATCTACAATATTACTATATATCTCATCTTGGATTTTACAATATTTTATAGTATATAATTGATTTTCTGCTATACTACCTAATTTAGCTACTTTGTCATATATAGATTCATATTTTTCATCAAGTTTTAATGACTTTACAAAATTTACACCATGTATTTTTATAGCTCTAATAATTGCTTTTTCTAATGCTACTTCTTTGCTATCACCATTCCATATAGCTAAAGCATACTCTATACTTCCTGATACACCTAAAGTATGTTCAAGTTCTATACTTCCGTCTATTTCAAAAACTCTTAACCCTTTTATCTTATTCAAATTTGCTATATTTTTTACTTGATTATATGTGAAGCTTCCTTTTTTTAATACCTTAATTGGATCTATACTGCTACTTACCAATCCTTCTTTTTTTCTTTCAGTAAAATCTATTATTGCTTCTTCATATTTATCTTCAGGAACCTCAATATTAATGGGCTGCCCCTCATGGTCTAAGTACCTTAATTCTCCATAGCTTAAGCAAGCATCTACACATCTATCCCCACTATTATTGTACTTGCTTTTTAATAATTTACTCATTTACCAGTCCTTCCTATGATAGATACCCTTAACTTAATGTTTTGACTAATTCATCTTCACCAAGTATATTAGTTATTCTAACTCCGAAGTTTTGGTCTATTACAACTATTTGACCATATCCGATTTTTCTTCCATTTACATATATTTCAACCTCTTGATTTTCAAAGGTATCCAATTCTATTATGAACCTTTACCTAGCTCAAATATGTCTTTTAGTGCCATCTTAGTTCTACCAAGAATAACACTTACATTAAGTTCTATATCTAATACTCTAGCAAGATTTTTATTCATTGTCTATACTCCTTTCTTAACACTATCAGTTATTACTACACCATTTTTATTTTTTATTAATCCTGGTCTACATTTAAACGATCTAGCTTCAGAAACATCTAGCTCTATATCTCCATCTACTTTTGTATCTAAAGTTATTATATCTCCTACTTTTAAATCAAGGAGTTCATTTACTTTTATAGTTGATTTTCCTAATCTTGCAATTAAATCAACCTTTGCTCCGCACACATTGTTATAAATTGCATTTGTAAATTCAAAATCTTGATTCTTATTTCTAAATAATTTTTTAGTTTCTAATAAATCAAGTATTGGTTCCATACAGCTATATGGTTCACAAAATCTCATTTTACCTATTTCCTTGTCTTCATACATAACCTTCATATGTGCAATTAAGACAGATTCACTTATAGGATATTTTTTACTTGCTCCCGCATTTATATGAACTCTTAATACTTCTCTGTGTGTACAACTTTCAACTACATACATTCTCTTTAAGAAGTCATTAACACTTTGAAATAATAATTGCTTATCTATTTCAGTAAGGTTTCTATCATAATTTTCTAAAAGTCCATCTCCACCTAAAACTACATCAATTAAAGTAAGGGCTATAGTTTTATCAATTTGGTAAATTAAATCTTGTACTAATGGTTGTATAGCATGTTCTGCAATTACTGAATCTTTATCAATTAAATTTATAAATTCATCATAGTTTGTTTGCTCAACTTTTTCAATTTTACAGTGTATTTTTTGCTTTTTTAGTTCATAAGCTAAGAATAAGTTTACATTTTTACAGAATTCTTCTGAAACTACAGATAAGAATCTCATATTATCACTTGAGTATCTTTGTGGCTTTTTAAAGTCATATACTCTTACATTTTCATCCATAATTAAAACCTACCTCCTCTCAAGATATTATCTACTTCTAAGGTTATTTATCATTTCCCACATCTCATTTGTAGACTGCATTGCCCTACTATTAAATTGAAATGCTCTTTGTGCCATAATTAAATCAGTCATTTCTGCTTGCATACTTACATTAGACATTTCAACATATCCTTGATGAAGTTTTGGATTTTCTACCGTTGTAAGTGTAGCTCCATCATTAAGAGCAAATAAATTATCTCCAACTGATGTAAAATCATTATTACCTTGTGGCATATATAGAGTTATACTACCCACATTTTGTTTATTTAGAAATACTTGTCCATTATTGCTTATTGTAAGATCTCCATTTGATAAATTTAAACCTTGACCATTAATACCTTGATTATAAGTTATGTCTAAGATATTTCCAGAATCGTCAACTAACTTTCCATTTGAGTCAAAACTAAATTCTCCATTTCTAGTGTACTTGTATGTTCCATCATTTGATATTACTCTAAAATATCCATCTCCATCTATTGCTATTTCTGTATTTATACCAGTTTCCTTTAATGCACCTTGAGTTAAGTTTCTAGTCGCACTTGATAATTTTACTCCAGTTCCAGTTATTAAATTATCTCCATTATGTGGATATGATTGTCTAGATAAAGTATCTGTATATAAATCTAGAAAACCTGAATCTAGTTTTTTATAACCTACAGTTTGTGAGTTTGCTATATTATTAGAAATAATATCTCCTTGTAATTTTATTGCTCCAAACTTTGTTGAGTTTTCCACAAAAAAAACATATTTCATTGATTTACATATTACTTTACTTGTATAATTCAAGAAATCTTCTATTTCATATGTTTTTTTACAAACAATATACTTTTTCTGAGTATCCAAATCATCTAACTTAGCAATTATTTTTTCTTGTAATTGTAAAGTAGTATGAATATCATAAAAATCATCAATAGCTATTTCTATTCCATTATTTCTCCAT
>ENA-OOZA01001223-OOZA01001223.1-human-gut-metagenome-genome-assembly--contig:-NODE-1223-length-13592-cov-1.785329_pt1 | contig 13592 bp, 10 predicted proteins | sample MGYA00241703_ERZ501378 | MGnify/ENA primary metagenome ERZ501378 (study PRJEB25962, sample SAMEA2042916) | human gut metagenome | biome: human gut; feature: human-associated habitat; material: faeces...
AAAAGTAAGGAGTTTCTAATCTATCATAATGTTTATTATTCAGTTGTTCCTGACTCTGAGCCCGAAGAAGCTGTTCCGCCATTTGTTGTTCCGCCTCCAGTATTTTCTCCTCCGGTCGTTGTTCCGCTTCCAGTACTTTCTCCTCCGGTCGTTGTTCCGCCTCCGCTACTTCCTCCGGGGAGTCCCTGTGAAGTATTTCCGGAATTCGTTGTATTACCAGTTGTTCCCGAAACAGAACTTCCGGTACTTCCGGAATTATAAAAATTGCCCGTTCCTGTTGTTCCTGAATTACTGTAAGATCCTGATATTCCTCCCGAATTAGAACTATTCTTCGTTCCGCGCGTATAAGAATTATGTTCCTGCGCCTGATCCTCCGATGCCGTTGTATAAGTCTGACTATTCAACGTTGAATCATCTGTTGCTGAACGATTTCCTACTCGTTCTGTTACTGCAGCACTAATGGAAAGCACATCAGCCGATGTTGTGTATGTTTCATTACTATAGAAAAACTCATGTAATTTCTGTACATTAGATTTCAGTGTTACCGGAATTACAATGCTTCCACGACCAGAAATCGTATCCGTTGTCTTATCAAACGGAAATCCCATTGAATCAGCAATCTTATACTTTGCAAAGTCTTTCGCATATGCCAAAATATCTGTTGCCGAAAAACTTGTTTTAATTGTTGGTAATATTTCATCAATAATATTATTAATCGTTGTTAATTTTGATTGCTGAAGTTTTTCAACCATTTTTTCAATTACAAGTCTTTGTCTTTCTGTACGTGTAAAGTCTCCACCTGCCGTTGAACGGATTCTTGCATAGGTTGTTGCCTGAGTTCCGTCTAATAACTGTTTTCCAGACTTCGTCACTTCATGCGCTTCTGTCCCTGCTACTCTCGCAGTTTCACCAAGGAATTTATTCAGATACTGAACTTCTTCTTCTTTTACATCAATCTCGACACCACCCAGTGCATCAATTGCTTTCGCAACTGCTGCAAAATCAAATGTCACATAATCCTGAATATTCAGATCCAGATTCTTATTCAACATATTGATAGCCTGTGTCGGGCCTCCAAAACTATATGCTGCATTACATTTTTGTAATTCTCCATCTCCTATATCCAGCAACGTATCTCTGTATACAGATGCAAGTCTTACTTCTTTTGTCTTATTATCCAGACTTGCTACAATCAGGCAATCTGTTCTGGATCCTTTATCAAGATCACCTTCTCTGGAGTCTATTCCAAACAGCGCAACATTCGTATAGCCTTCTGCCGAAATCTCGGCTTCTTTATTTACAACAATATCCTCTGATTTCATACTGTTATCAGTGTCTATTTTATTAAGTTTAGCAGCCACATAAATTACACCTGAGGCCGCAAGACAGATTAGCACTCCGCCTATGCATAATGCTGCTTTCTTGGCTACACTTAGCCGCATAAACCAGTTCTTTCTTCTTCGTCTACGTCTTTTTCCGGACATATCGTACCTCACTAAATCATCTTATGTTTCTTCTATCAAGAATACACTATTCTCATATCACTGACAAGGATTTTCCTAATTTTCTTAGCCTCTTTATTTTAAGGGATAGCTCTGCGTAAAACAGGAATCTTCTTAATGAATCCAACTACAATAATTGATACACCATACACTATAAATGGACCTATTGCTCTGCATTTCAAACTAGATGCGCTTATTTTTAATATATATTGGTACTCTCTCAATACAAAAATATGAATCAAATATACTCCCAAACTCATACCGGCTAATTTCGGAATTATTTTCTTTATCTTTCCATACCATATACATTCTTCCCAATTTATATACTTAAATGCTATAAATACAGCTGCCGCCAGACAAACAGATGGCCAATTTTGATATCCCCAAAATAATTGATTTACCGTACCATCTTTTGACAATATATATGTTCCGGCATAGCGTGCGACCGCTCCCAAAATTCCCATACAATAGATAATCCATCTTTGTTTTCTGGAAAATTCTGTTATGCTTAATAAATATCCTAAAACAACCAGCATAACGTATCCACCCGTTACAGGAAAACTCAGCAATACATTAAATTCGATCGACATACAATTACACAAAAAAGGTAAAATCGAAATGGTCACAAATCCACATATAAACATATATTTTAAATATTTCTCATTGCCTTTCCGGCTAATCTGTGCCAATATCGGCATTGCAAGATAAACTGCAAATAATGGTATGAAAAACCAATAAATATTTTCAAACTGACAATTTAAAAACATTGATATTACTTTTTTTAATGACAATTCCGATATCTGCAATACCTCTCTTCGTATTTGATCCATACACGCAATTGTATTCCATATTATAAACGGAACTACGGTTCTTTCTATTCTCTTTTTTATAAATATTCTGGTATCATACCTCTCCTGGTATTTTAGCAGAGTTGCTCCTGACAGCATAAAGAAAATCGGTACCGCCCAATATGCTAACACTTCTACAATCAAACTTTGCTTCCATACACTTGTATTACTATATGAATGTACAATCCCATTACAGTGCATACAAACAACTCCAAATGCTGCTGCAATATTTAGCATATCATAATATATAATTCTTTTCTTCATAAATTCCTCTTTTTATCTTGCAACCGTTGTAAAAAATATATCTAACATAAGCAATAATTTTATCTGGAAACTGCCGTTTCAAATATTGTGCATACTGTTAAAAATTGGAAAAAATACACTCCAACAGCTAATTTCGGTAAAATTGATTTTTCAATCTTTATATTTTTCCCTTGAATTGCGGCAAAGAGCAGTGGAAAAAATGGGAAAAAGTATCTTCCCTGAATTCCCATAATATATTCTGACAGGACATTTGTACAGCTTTTTTCCATCGTAAACACGAGAAACAGTGCTGCAAATAAGCCCAAGCAAATAATCCAAGAACACATTTTTCCTTTTACATCTAATACTGTTTCATTTTTCTCAATAATTAGCGCTAACACCAACATTATAAAAAAGCCTAAAATAATCGTCCATGATATTCTTATCGCATTTGCAGTCTCTACTCCTCCGAAAATGTGTCTCAGATAATCCACTGGTTTAACCCTCAACGTATTGGCCCAAAGTACAAATACTTTCCATGGATTGTGTATAATTGTTGATAAATTATATCCCGGAATGTTTTCTGCTCCGTTTACATTTGACACTGTACTTGTAGATATCGCAACTACTGATGACATTTTCGTTAAAAGCACACACAAAGCATTGACCAAAAGCACTCCAAATTTCAAGCAACATGCTTTGAAATTGTTGTTGCTTATTTTCTTTGATGGAATTAAGAAAACACAAAAAGTTATCAAAATATATATAATTTTTATTGGCGACATAACTATACTTGTGACAACAAGTAATATCCAGTCTTTCCTGTTCACATGTTGCTTCTCATAAGCACAATGTAATACCAGCGCAATAAATATAAATGCGCAACTATTCAATACACAATCATAGGAAAATGAAGCCGCTTGCTGTATTGCAGAAGGTCCAAGCATCAATATCATCATAGCACGTTTTGCAAACGGCATCTTTTTTAACGCATAATACCCAGCCAATATATAAAAAGCGCTTGCAAACAGGCGTCCCAGCAACAATCTCATGATACCGCCCAACCCCAAAATTCTTGCCAGTACTACTGCCAAAATCTGTGGAGCATATGCAACTGGCGAAGCACTCAACGGTCCTCTATGCTGCGTCACTTTATAATTATGTCCATTCCCACCAGATGAATTTACATAACGATATAAATAATACGAATACTTTCGGGTATTTGCTTCATGCGGAGAGAAACGTAAATCTTCTTCCGTCAATAATGTTTCACCGTTTTCATTTAATGCAGTCGTATGCAGTATTTGATTGGAATAATAATATGTTGTATTAATATGTGCCATTTCATCTGGGCACGAATAAGGTGCAAAAACAAATGTATACAGCAAACAAAATGTTGCTGAAAGCATCACAAAGAATTGTTCCACTTTCCACTTTCCTTTTAACACAGCATAACATAGTATTAAATAAGCTATTGTTAAAATTATCCAAATAATCCGCCACAAAGTTATTACATAATGTGAACCGCCACCTTGTATAGACATAGCTAAATCATAATTATTTGTCTTTCCATTTGAATAAGATATTGTTTGAGGAACGTTCCAATTTGCTATTTTCAACGCCCCTGTATTTTTTACATATTTACCATTATCTTTTATTGTAAGATATAATTTTGTTTTTCGATCTACTTCAATTGGTTTTTTTAATTGTAATACAAATTTTTCATTCTTTAGATCATTAAACTTAATATAGCCTTTTTGTACTATTCCATTTTCATCACTTAAAATTACTTCTAATTCACTTTTATTATTTTCTTTTAAACATACAACCGGTAACGAAACAGCTCGTATTTCTCCCTCTATATCCGAAATTTCCTGTTTAATTTCTCCATTTATCTTTTCAACCTTAATTTGTTCAACAGATGCTTCATTTGAAAAGACATAAGTTTCTGCCCAACTTGCCGGTTTAACTACGGTCTCATACCCTCCGTACATGATTATCATTAATATGACGTATACTAAACACAAATATATTTGCTTTGAATATTTTTTTAATGATTCTTTTATTAAATCAATATTTTTTTTCATATCAAACTCCCCCCGGACATTTTTATATTCTAATCTTCAAAGCTATCAACAGTACTCCTCATTCCTCTTTCTAAATCCACTTTCACCGTCCAGCCCAAGTTCTCTAACTTCTCGGTATTGAGCATGACTCTTCCCATCTTACTATATCCAAGACTCATTTCTTTCGGAATATCAAATACAACCTTTAATCCCTTCTCCGGATATAATTGAACTAATTTTTCAGCAACTTCTCTGATTGGATACGGCTCTGTTTCATTCGCAATATTATATGCTTCTGCAGGCTCTCCCTCCAACATAGCAATAAACATTGCTGCAACCGCATCTGTCACATAACAAAATGCACGGACTGCATCTCCCTTACTTTTCAGTACAATATCTCTTCCGTGTACAATATCCGAAATAAAATCTGCCATAACCCTGCCATCATTATCAATAATCATTCCCGGTCCATATGAATGTGCGATTCTTACCACAACCGATTCAATGCCATACTGATAATAATAACTCTGAACAATACTTTCTGATATCCTTTTGCTTTCCGGATAGCAGGATCTACGTTCCATCGGATCCAATGCACCAAATATATTTTCTTTAATTTCCGTTACATCTGCATTTTCTTTTCCGTACACTTCTCTTGTTGAAGCATACAGAACTCTTTTCGTCTCAGCTTTTCTCGCCGTTTCCAGAATATTAATCGTTCCTAATGTATTTGCTTTAATAATTCCCACAGGATCATTCATGATAAAATGTGGGCTTGCGTTTCCAGCTGTGTGAACAATGTAATCAATCTTGCCTGTATATTTAATCGGTTCACATACATCCTGTACAATCAGATCAAACTGTTCTTCATTCCTAAAATCCGCAAACTTTTTCCAGGCTTTTTCCTCATTCCGAACAAGTGCCAGAACATGAATATTGGCGTTATCTTTTTCATTCAAATACATCAGATAATATGTCATATATGTTGCAAGCATTCCACTCGCACCAGTGATTAATACAGTTGTGTTGTATAATTTTTCTTTTGACTCTATCTGATGAAACATTCTTTCCATATCATCCTGTATGATCTGACTTCTATAATTCATTTTCCGGCTCCTTTAATTTCCATATAACTGTAAGTTTTCCCGTGCTTCACTCAACGCTTTAAATGTATAATAGTCCATTGGAGTTGTAATTTTTATATTTTCTACAGGTCCCTGAACCACCGACAGACTATGTCCATAATGCTTCATTAATGTCGCTGAATCTATAAAATCATGTCGATTTTCTTCTCTTGCTTTCAAGTGTGCCTGATAGATTTCATTAAGATAAAAGCACTGTGGTGCTCTTGCCATCAGACAGCTTGATCTTTCAATCACATCACTGATACACGCTTCATCATTTACCCGGATGATCGTTTCAATCGCCGGGGCAACCGTAATTGCAGTTCCATTTTCTTTCACACATTCCAGGCAGTCTGTAATTGTCTTTGCTTCTATCAAAGGTCTGACACCATCATGGATCAATACAACCGACTTTTCATCTGATGTTATCTGATGTGCAGCTTCAATTCCTGCATAAATAGAATCCTGTCCTGTCTCGCCCCCCGGTACAACCTTTACTACTTTCGTCAACTGATACTTTTCCAATAACTCCTCTAAGAAAGGAATCCAGTCTTCCACACACGCTACAACAATTGCATCTATATCTTTATGCTTCTGGAAATGTTCCAGTGTATAGACAATTATTTCTTTTCCGTATAATTTTAAAAACTGTTTTGGCAGAGCTTTTGTATTCATTCTCCGTCCTATTCCACCTGCAAAAATCACTGCAATATTCATCTTTTCCACCCGTCCTATCTATTAGCTGTATTTCTTTTTTCTCTTATATACAATAAAATAATTATACCAATGTGAAACAGTCAATAAAAGTCCATAATGCTTTTTCTTTAATAAATCTGCAACCATCTTCTTTGTAACCGAATAATCTTTTCTTGCCGATTCATTTATAAGACAAGAGAATTCTTCCATCCCACGGAATCTGCTCAGATATTCTTTCTTTTCTTTCTTTTGCACATGGCAGTTTTTTCTTTCAAACATTAAGATTGCTTCCAGAAAATAATCCATCGCATATCTGTTCCAGTTGATCTTTCCTTTGTATTTTTCTTCCAATACCTGAACCAGCTTGTATTCCTCTTTTGCTGCCATGATCAGTGCCATTTGCTGATTGTCATAATACTGGCTTGAAGTACTGTGAGCACCCCTTTGATAGTGATTGTATTCTATCCCCTGCCATACAAAAATATTTTCCGTAACACACTCCAGTAAATGATAGTTAAAAATCCAGTCTTCATATCCTTTTTTTACATCTTCCGGAAAATATATATTATTCTCTTCAATGAGACTTCTCTTATAAATACCATTCCAGATCATATTAAAGAAACCATCGTCTTTTAATTTCTGATAGTCCTTTTTCAGATTTTCAAACCCGACTTTACGTGTTTTGTCAAATCCTCTGGTTCTTGCAGCTTTCTCGTCTTTATTCCAATCTTCAATCACACGATATCCATATTTCAAGATATTGGCATCATTTTCCTTGGCATACTCATAAATCTTGTCCAGGAATCCTTCTACGTAAGCATCATCATTATCAATAAATGCAATATATTCTCCCTGAGCCGCTTTCATGCCATTATTTCTGGCTGCTGATATTCCCTGATTTTTCTGATGAATAACTTTTACTCTGTCATCCTTTGCTTTCAGGGTATCACAGATCTGCCCACTTTTATCTTTTGATCCATCGTCCACCATAATCAGTTCTATTTCTTTTAAATTCTGTTTTAAAACACTTTCTGCCGCCCATTTCAAATATTCTTCTGAATTGTAGACCGGCATTATAACACTTATTTTTACCATTCTAGTTCCTTCTCTCTTTTACTTTGCCCAGTATTTCTTTCCAATCAAATTTCCATAATTTTAAATTTATCAGAATATATACCAGCATACAGCATACTCCAACTACCATTATATGAACAATGCCATGCAGATTCATAATTTTCCCTATCATTATCCACACTACGATAATCCCGACACATCCTGCTATATATTTTCCGACATCCTTTTTCATTTCCGAAAGATCAATGTATTGTTTTGCCGTCATATACGACACTGTAAACATAACAAATTCTGCCAGCATTGTAGTAATTGCTGCACCGATAAAGCTTAATTTAGGTATAAACCAGAAATTAAGTGTAAAATTAACAACTGCAGAGATTACAGATGCACGCAATATATACTTTTCTTTTCCATTCGGTAAAAGTACCGATGTCGTCATAAAAGATGCCATTGAAGAAAATACGAGTGAAACACTTAATATCTTCAAAGCATTTCCTGCCTGAATATATTTTTTACTTGCAATAAATAAAATAATATCCTTTGACAGCAACCCCGATAACAGGCATAGAGGTAACACGATAGCCAATACAACATTAAAAATCAGTTTCATCAATTTCTTTGATTCTGTTGAATCTTTCTGTGTTGTCATTGCAGAAAGTCTTGGTACTGTAACAATAATTATTGCTGAAACCAGATTTTTAAATATATTATATACTTTCACCGCAGCACTATATATTCCATTATCATATGAGCCTTTCATTACCTTAATCATCGTTGCGTCCACATTTACATATATAACCGTTGCCGCACTGATTGCAAACAGTAGCAATATCGGTTTCAAATGTTTTTTCAAATCACATTTAAGAGTAAAACGCAGCCTGCAATATTTTCTTATATAGAGCCAGTTTGGAATGGCGGAACCAACACTTGAGAAAGTTAAAATCGCCACATAAATTAATGTATCGCCTTCGTCTTTTATCAAAAGCAACATCAGTATCATAGAAATAAACTGAATAATAACATTTCTTATTGTTATATACACGAAATCTTCGTAAATCGAGTTAATCCAGTCAACCATAAAAGTTGTTCCAAGCGTAATCAAACTAAAGATTGCAAGTATTTTCCCATAAGTATGAAGATAAGGGGTAAAGCAATATAACAGTCCCAATCCAATCAGTGCAATGAAAGTCATAACCAGATTAATCGAGAACATCTGATTTGCAAACTGATTTAACTTTTCTCTGTTTTCCCTGAGTTTTGCTCCCTCTCGAATCGCATAATTCGCTATTCCCAAACCTGCTATTAAATTAACATAATTTATAATAGATCTTGCAAATTCAATATCACCCATATCCTTAACTGCAAGCCGTCTTACCACATACGGATACGTAATAAGCGGGAATACGATTGATGCACATGTTTTCATGATATTAAATATTGCATTAACTGCGATTGATTTTTTTTTCATACATATTGCCCTTCTATTTCTAATGCATAAATTTAATCTATAAGACTTTTAATAATATCGGCAAACTGCTGTCCGGTTGCATCCCAGCTCAAATTTTCCATACATTGCATTGCGTTTTTATGCATCTGTTTCAGTTTTTCCGGATTCTGTATGCATTCTTTCATTTTTGTATATAAATCATCTGCTGAAAATGATGTTAATATAGCAGCTTCTTTATCAAAGAAGTACGGGAATGTACCATCTTTAAATTCAACTACCGGCAAGCCGGTGGCAAGCATTTCATATGGAACCAGAGAAATATTCGTCATTGACGATACCATTCCAAAGTCTGCTTTTGCATATAATTCCATGAGTTCTGCTTTTGACAATTTTCCAAGATTCTTCCCAAGTTCTTCCGGAATATCTTCGATCCCTCCATAAAATGAAATATTTAATTTCATCTGATTTTCTTCAAATCTTTTCTTTACTTTTTCCAGCATAAGAGGAATAATCGTCGGCAAACGTCTTCCTGCCTGCTTTAAATAGACTACAAATTCAAATTCTTTCTTATTTTTATAACTTTCGTAATCCCGTTCAACCATATGATATTCGCTTCGTTCATATGGAAAATCTACATAACTTATTTTTGTATCACAATCTACATTCCGTTCAATCTCATGTTTATTCCATTTTCCCAGGCTTATCATATGTAAACCTAATTCATATGTTTTCTTTGCCAGAATGTATCTCTCACCATCTTCACAAAAATATGGCTCATAATCCTGAACAAAATACATTTTATATCCATCCATCTGAGTGACTGTATAAACCGATTTCCAATCTGTTGCGATAACAACGTCATAGTTTTCTTCCAGTGCCTCTTTCGTTTCCATTTTTCCACGGTAATTTTTCAAATTGATGCCCGCATTTTCCGTTAATTCTTTTTTACTCTGGCCACTCAACGCAATATAAGTTACGGAAAATCCATTTTTTTCCAGCGCTGTTCCTATTCGTAAAATCGAAGTCATTCCCCCTGCATGTGCCGCAACATAACTTGTCACGATCGCAATTTTTTCTATTTTAGCCGGACGAACATTTCTTACATCTTCAAAAGATTCTTTTTCAATCAACTTTGTTATCTGTTCTTTAATTCTTTTTTCTTTGTGCTTACGCAGATAAGTCACTACCATTTTTTTCATATTTTAATCATCCTTTACATAATAACGCTTTGATACGGTGCTATCGACCACTGACTGAATGTCATTTTAAAATATAATGCATAGAATGCAAGTAATACTACATAAAATATATATTTTCTCTTTTTATTCTTATCTCCCTCTAACAGATATGGGACATAAACGATACTTGGTATAAAAAAATAATATACAAACCGCTGATATTCCGGCAGCCAGCTTCCAAACAGCACAAGCAATACACTAATATACATACAGTTTTTGAATACAATATTTTCTTCATTCATTTTTTCGTAAATGACGGTAATCATCATTGGCAGGAGTATTAATCCTAAAAACATGGCCGTCACTCCAAAACTACGCGTTACATAATTTGTATTTAAATACCTTGGCAGAAATGTTGCAAATAACCATGTCATTATCTGTGTATAGAACAGATTAAATGGTAACAAAATCAATGCCAGAATTCCAAATGCTGAGAGTTTCCATTTTTTACCAAGTATCCAATAAAACGGAATCATAATTAAAGCCGTAAAATGGAATGTAGCAGCTATTCCTACACATATAAAATACCTTACAGGCTTTTGTGTGCTTATATATGAAAATGCCCATAATACCAGCATAACCGCTACAAACTGTCTTATCTGATGAAGTCCTAATGTTGCAAAATAGCCATTCAGATAAAACATTAAGTAGCTCACTGCATAATTCCGTGAATATTTTTTTATACATGCAAGCATTAGTGTATAAGAAATCGTTGAATATACAACATATACCCATTGAAATCCCAATCCTAATTTCGAAATAATTATACAAATTATCTTATATGTAATATCAACACTTTGTCCCTGTCCAGTCGTAATCCTCTGGAAATATACAAAATAATTTGTGTAATCTGTTCCTACATTTTTCATCAGTGAATTTATCAGAAACATTGGTAAAAAAGCTAGAATTGCCCACAAAAGGCATCTAGCTTTTACCGCTTCCAAATTCACGTTTTTTTCATTTCCAATAATTATTTTTTGTTCCCGACACCATAATCCTGCAAAAATCACAGTGATCAAGATCATAATATTATAAATTAGTATAAGTCATCATCCTTCTTAATCTATTCCAACAATACCTGTAACAGACATACCTTTTTCATTCCAAAACGCGATTTCCTGCTCCAGTTCACATTTCAGAGACTTTCCGAAACGTTCTACGAATATAATATTCGCTTTTGTCTCTGTTTCAAATGCTTTCCATTCCTTTTTATTATACAGAACAAATACTTCTTCCTCTGTTCCATTCAGATACTTCACCATTTTAGCCGCTAACGAATGTACACCATTTCCGGCAACAACAATGACTTTCTCCGCTCCATGCTGCGAACGAATAATTTCATTTGCCAGTTCATCAATTCCCGAACAACTCCAATTATAGCCTTCCAGCATGCTGAACAATTTTCCCCAAAGTTTCTTGCCTGCTTTCTTTGGCATAAATCCTAAGCCAATAACCGGAAATCCATATTTTTTCAAGTCACTTACTGTATATACTTTTCTTGTAAGCATATAGCCGAAGAACATCAAAATAACTGAAGCCAGTAAGCCAATCATTACGCCCCATACAACACCTTTCACCGTCTGTACAGCCACATAATGAAGTGTAATTTTCGTTCCTGATGAAACGTTACTGATATAACGTGTTGACTGTGTTCCGGCACTTGCACTCGGAAATTCATACAAAACCGTAGTATCATCCATTTGGTATTTAAAGTCACCCACTGTATTTTTTACCAGTTCCGTAACCTGCTTTGCATAATCCGCAGCAATTTCTTTCGCAAGTTTTTCATCCATTGCTTTAAAACCTATCGCCATTATATGTTCTGACGTATTATCCGTTCCTACTGAGCGCGATAAATTTCCAAAATCAATACCATCTAATAAGAATTGACTCATAAAATCAGCTTTTGCATACGGATTTTTCAATTCTTTATCCAGAATGTAACCATAATCATGTAATTTTGTTTTTCTGGCTTCTGCCTCTTTCGCTGCCTTCTCAAACCATGTATCATACATATGATTCATTACTTTTTCCGAACTTCCTAATTTGCGATATGCTTCTATAATCTGTTCTGTCGTATCTATTGTGTTTCCATCGACTTCTTTATACACAGGTTCAATATTAATATTTATCAATACTCTTGACCAGATTGGTTCGTCTCCATCTTTATTTTCTTCTGTTACGTTTTCCTCTTCTTTTGGCTGGTTTCTATACTCTTGCAGCAAATTAATCCCACGTACACCGCCATAAACCAATGCTATAACTATTATAATACCTATAAATGATTTCCACTTTCTCAGTACATAGGCAAAAAAATCATTTACATCATAAAAATTGTCCATTTTACTTTTACCTTCCCGTAATTTTAATTATTTTTTCCACTATATGTTCTGTTGCTTTTCCCGTTTCCTTTATCTGCAGATGCTCATGATGCTGGTCTATTTTCTTTCTGCTTTCCTCTGTATCATATGTTTTTATCAGTTCAACTAATTCTTCATTCGTTCTTGCCAGTGGAAATGCCCAGGTCTCCGGATCTGTATAAAAGCTTCTGTCTTTCGTATATTCATCTAAATCCGGTACAAACAAAAATCCCGGTTTGTACGTCAATGAATAATCCCAGATTGTTGACGAATAGTCCGTGATAAAACTATCTGCAGCATACAATAATTCCTGCATGTCCGGATAATCACTCACATCAATACATCCTTCCGTGTGTATACTTTTGACAAAATGATGCTTTCTTATCATCATGATCCATTTTCCGCCAAAGCGTTTTTCAAGAGCCTCCACACATTTTTTCACATCAAGCTGCGATTCGAATTTTGCTTCTTTTTCTTCGCCTCTGTATGTCGGAGCAAATAATATAATATGCGCTTCTTTGTCTATACCATAGAATTTTTTCACTTTTCCGGTTATATCCTCTGTACTCCCATTAATCAGAATATCATTTCTTGGCATTCCATACTCAAAGAAATGATTTCTCTGAACTTTCTTCGCATTCGCCATAACATCCGAAAATTTTTCACACCCTGAAATAAATATATCCGTCTGTCCTCCACAGATTTCATTTATTTTCAAATCTACCGGATGCTGGTCTGTGATAAAATCAGTACCACTTTTTTTATACGCTCCACCACCATGCCATGTATTTATAAATGTCTGGGATTTCCGTTTTGGTAAGAAACTGCCAAATCCATCATTACTGATCAGTATTTTAGATGTCATCTGATAGTATAAATCTTTTACACTTCCCGGCTTTACCGTCATCGTATCTGCATTCTCAACATGCCCGTCAAACTGCCATACATATTTATACTTTCCCGGATATCTTTCTTTCATATATTTATAAATATA
>ENA-OOZA01001227-OOZA01001227.1-human-gut-metagenome-genome-assembly--contig:-NODE-1227-length-13563-cov-2.413681_pt1 | contig 13563 bp, 13 predicted proteins | sample MGYA00241703_ERZ501378 | MGnify/ENA primary metagenome ERZ501378 (study PRJEB25962, sample SAMEA2042916) | human gut metagenome | biome: human gut; feature: human-associated habitat; material: faeces...
TTACCTGTGCCAATGGCACTGATGCCCTGCACATGGTGTTAATGGCCTGGGGCATAAAAGAAGGCGATGCAGTATTTGTGCCTACTTTTACATTTATGTCAACGGCGGAAGTGGTAAGTCTTGTTGGTGCAACACCGGTATTTACCGATATTGATTTAAAAACCTTTAATATGGATTCAGAAAGCCTTGAGCAGCAAATTGAAAAAGTTATTGCCGAAGGTAAATTAACGCCTAAAGCAATTATACCGGTAGACCTTTTTGGACAGCCTGCTGATTATAACAAAATTTTAACGATTGTAAAAAAATATAACTTGCTTGTGCTGGAAGATGGTGCACAAGGCTTTGGCGGTAGCATTAACGGCAAAATGGCATGCAGCTTTGGCGATGCTGCAACAACATCCTTCTTTCCGGCTAAACCACTTGGCTGCTATGGTGATGGCGGCGCAATCTTTACCGATGATGATGAGCTTGCACAGTTGCTTATTTCCATCCGTATTCATGGTAAAGGCAAGGAAAAATACGACAATGTGCGTATCGGCTTAAACAGCCGTTTGGATACAATTCAGGCAGCTATTTTACTGCCTAAGCTAAAAGCATTTAAAGAATACGAATTGCAAAAACGCAACGAAGTTGCAGCAGCTTATACCAAAGGCTTAAGCGGTAAGTATGTGATACCAACCGTATTGCCGGGTTTCACATCAAGTTGGGCGCAGTATACCTTGCTGCTTGATAATGCCGAACAACGTGCAGAATTGCAGGCAAAATTACAAGAAACAGGCATCCCCAGCATGGTTTATTACCCTAAATGCCTGCACCAGCAAACCTGCTATGCAGCATTAGGCTATAAAACTGGCAGCTTGCCAAATGCAGAACGTGCATCCCATGGTGTATTAAGTCTGCCCATGAGCCCGTGGATTAAAGACGAAGAACAAGAAAAGGTAATAGAAATTTTGTTGAAATAGGTATGCCTTATATAAAATCTTATTTTGAAAAACATAAATTTATAAAAAATATAGCTACATTAATGTCAGGAACAGTATTAGCTCAATTAATAACTTTTTTATCAATGTTATTAATTACAAATTTTTATACTGCTTCTGACTTTGGTGTTTATGCTTTATTTATATCTGTAAGTTCTATTTTTATAGTTATAGCTACAGGTAGATATGAGTTAGCTATTATTTTACCAAAACATCATGGCACAGCACTAAATATTTTAGTGTTGATTGCTTTTATAAGTTTGCTTTTTTGTTCTGCTCTTTTTATTTTTGTATTTTTTTCTTATAGTTTTATAATAAAATACTTTGACTTTCAATTAGATTATAATGTTTTAAAATTATTGGCAGTTTTTGTTTTCTTTTCTTCATTATCTCAAGCATTTTATTATTTTTTTAATAGATTTGCTGAGTATAAAATTATGTCTTTATCAAGACTTATATATTCTTTAACTAATGCTTTAATGATGTATTTTTTTGGAAAATATATCATTATTAATAATGGTTTACTTATTTCTTGTGTAGTTACCAATATAGTTATAGTAGCATTTTATTTGTTTGTTTTTTTCAAAAAATATAGAAATTACTTTTTTAATATAAAGCTATCTGTAATTAAAAAAGTAGCATTTAGATATAAAGATTTTCCAAAATATGGACTTTTTGGAGCGAGTTTACAAAATATTGCTATACAGTTTCCTATATTTTTGTTATCAAGTTTTTATTCAAATTTGATCGTTGGATTTTACTCACTCTGTCATCGAAGTATTACTGCTCCTTTGCAAATAATAACATCTGCTTTTGGTGATGTATTTAGGCATGAAGCAAGTATAGCTTTTAATAAAAATGGTAATTGCAAAAAAGCTTTTATAAATTTTGCAAAAAAATTAATATGTTTTGGATTGATTTTATTTATGCCATTATTAATCTTTGGTAAAGAAATATATTCTTATGTTTTTGGTAATGAATGGAAAACTGCTGGTTTGTATGCACAAATTTTAGCGCCAATGTTTATTATTAGAATAGTTGCCAGTCCGCTAAGCACTGTAAGTGTTATTGCTGAAAAACAATCTTTAGATTTAGTATTCCAAATAATTATTATTGCTGTTGTTGCGATATTTACTTTAGTATCTAAATATTTATTTAGGGATAATTATAGCGTTATAGTAGCTTTTAGTATTGCTTATTCTATAATATATTTGATTAGTTTGTTTTTAAATTATAATTGGTCAAAAGGTAAAAAAATATGAAAAAATTTTTGAAAAATATAATTAAAAATATTTATTGTTTTATTATAAAACACATTAAATTTTTTAGGCCGCTTTACGAAACTGGATTTAATCATTCACAATTTCAAATAATACGGTACAGATTTTTTTATCAAAAAATCTTAAGAAAAAATAGTAATGTGCCTTGGCCTGTTCACCATACTACGTATGTATCTGGTGTAAATAATATAAAAATAGGTGTTAATGTAAATTTTGGAGACGGAAGAAATACATATATACAAGCGATTGATAAAATTAGATTTGGAGATTATAGTGTAGCAGCTGCTTATACTAAATTTATTTCATCTAGTCATAGTTTATATGATATAAGAAAACATGATCATAAAGGTGGCATAAAAATAGGCAGATATTGTTGGATTGGTATTGGAGCAACGATATTACCTGGAGTTGTTTTAGGGGATCATGTACAAGTAGCTGCTGGTTCGGTCGTAACAAAAAGTTTTCCTGAAGGTTATTGTGTAATTGCCGGTAATCCGGCTAAAGTAGTTAAATATTTAGATAAAAGTAAAGTTGTTGAGTATAAACAGCCCTATGAATATGTAGGATATAAAAGAAAAGATGAATTAACAGATAAGGATACTTATTATAATGACGAGCAATGATAAGGAATAATTTATTATGAATAACAAACAAAAATATATTGAATTTTGTAAAAAAGAAAAATCAATACCTATTTTTAGTAAACCATTTTGGCTTGACGCTGTTTGCGGTGAAGGTGGCTGGGATGTTATTTTAGTTGAAAAAGGCGGAGAGGTTTTTGCTTCAATGCCTTATATTAAACCTACTGTTAGACACTCATTAACTTATTCTACTATGCCTAAATTAACTCAAAAATTAGGCCCGTATATTAAATATCCAAATGGGCAAAAATATGAAGCTAAATTAGCTTATGAAAAAAAGATTGTAAAAGAAATTATAGAGTTATTACCAGAAGTAGATTATTTTTCACAAAATTTTAATTTAACTGTTACTAACTGGTTACCGTGGTATTGGGCAAAATTTAGCCAAACTACAAGATATTCATATAGAATACCATATACTGTTAACTTTAGTAATGTTGTAAAAAATTTTTCAAGAAATAATAGACAATTATTTAATAAAAAAGATAGCAATATAAATATAGTTCATAACCTTACAACTGAAGAATTTTACAACACATGTAAAAAAACTTTTGATAGACAAAATTTGCCAATACCTTATTCATTGGATTTAGTAAAAAGAATTTTTAAAGCATGCAATGAAAATAATGCCGGATTGGCATTTTTTGCAATTGGCGAAAATGGTGATATTCATAGTGTCTCTTATGAGATATGGGATGATAATACAGTATATTCTTTATTTGGTGGTGCAGATACTAAATTGCGTAGCCAAGGTGGCAAAAATTACATCATGTTTAACGCTATTAAATTCGCAATGGATACCGGAAAAGATTTTGATTTTGAAGGTAGTATGATTGAACCGATTGAAAATTTCTATAGACAGTTCGGTGCAATACAAACACCATATTTTCAAATTACAAAATTAAGTCGCAAAGCAAGAATTTTATATGGATTAAAGAATTTAGCGAGAGATATAATTAAAGGATAGACTTATTATGTTGAAAATAAAACTTCCTGATAATTTTCATAATGAAAGAGAATATATTGTAAGCACAATTTTTAAATATTTTTGGAATATTGATTATGAAATAATATATGAAAATCGTACTAATTTATGTTTAATAATTAATGATAAAAATATATTTATTAATGATTCTTTTTTTCAAAATGCTGTTGATTGTTGGTTAAGTGATAAAAGTATGCCAACTTTACCGTTAAAACATTGGTATTGTTGATGATAAAAAAGCTTCTAAATGTGTTACTGATAATGATTTACCGGTTATTTTTGGTAAAGCATTGAATGATAACAGCTATTTCTATCAAGATAATGATGTTTATATTGGTATAGATATTTTAGGTTCAGCATTTTTTATGTTGACACGTTATGAGGAATTAGTAAATAAAAATAGAGATAATTATGGACGGTTTTCTGCATATGATTCTATTGCGTATAAAGAAAATTTTCTTGAACGTCCTATCATTAATGAGTATTTGGAAATTTTGTGGTATGCAATACAATGTGTAGCGCCTGAGTTAAAACGGAAACAAAGAGAATTTAAAATAATACCAACGCACGATGTTGACAGGCCATTTGAATTTTTAAATTTATCTTTATATCAGGTTCTACATAGTTTAGCAGGTGATTTGTTAAAACGGAAAAGCATAAAATTATTTAGCGATAGGCTGAAATCATATATTAAATTTAAACAAGGTAATTATAAAGCAGATTACAATTATACTTTTGATACCATTATGGATATAAGTGAAGCTAATGGTTTAACCAGTACATTCTTTTTTATGACCGCACAAAATATTTCTGCTTTGGATGGCAATTATTCTATTGTGCATCCGTATATAAAAAATCTTATGCAGGATATTGTAAAAAGAAGGCATAAAATAGGTTTACATCCTTCGTTTGAATCCTTTAAAAATGCTGAATTAGTAAAGAACAATAAAGAGCAGTTGGATTATGCTATTAAGAATAACCTTAATAAAAATTTTAACTTTGGTGCAAGGCAGCATTATTTAAGGTGGAGCTGCCCTGAAACATGGCAATATTACGAAGACGCAGGATTAAAATTTGATACAACACTTTCATTTGCCGATCATATTGGTTTTAGATGTGGTATTTGTTATGAATATCCTGTATTTAATTTATTGACTCGTAGGCAGTTAAGTTTAATTGAATATCCGTTAATTGTAATGGAATGCAGTGGGTTAGATGAAAGATATATGAACCTTTCAATTAACGAAATGTATGATAGATGTAATAGTTTGAAAAGATATTGTCAAAAGTATAGCGGTAATTTTGTAATACTTTGGCATAATAGCAGGTTTGTAAATAAAGAGGAAATTGAGTTATACAAGAAAATTATTAACTAATTATACATTTAAAACCTTTTAATATATAATATAAATATAATTTATTATACGAAAAGAGGTTTTAGCAAATGGATTTTGATATAAGTGTTTTGCTTGGTATTTCTAATCAGGAGTATAATGCAAGAGTTGAAATATTAAAAAATAACAATTTTAAATTAGCACATTATACTTCTGCTAAGGTTGCTTTAAGTATTATAGATAAGAAAGAAATTTGGTAAAATAATGTAGGTAACATGAATGATTATCAAGAAATTATAATAGGGGAATTTTTATTAGAAAAAACTTATAATACTTTAAACGCTGGAAAAAAATTAAGAGAATTTATCAAGAAAATAGATCCTAATTTAAGTACGGATTTAGTGTTTAATTATAATAGGGTACGTCATAATTTAAATAAAACGTATGCTTTTTGTTTGACAGAAGAAATGGCAAATGATAAATATGGTAGATTATCTATATGGCGTGCTTATGTTCCTAAAAATGGTGTTGCATTGATTTTAAATATTGAAACATTTATTAAAGAAACTAACAAAACAAGAGCATTTACTATGCCTATGTTTTATTATGACTTGGATGAATTTGCTGAAAAGTTTGAAGTTTTTGCTAATAATTTGGAAGAGTACTTAAATAAAGTTAATAATATTGATGAATTTGAAGAGTCAAAATTTTTACATAATAAATTTTTAATAACTGTTTTAAGTTTGAAACATAAAGGTTTTGAAGAGGAAAAAGAATGGAGAATTTTATACAATGATGAAATTTATCCGGCAGATAATTTTGTTAAAGAAAAAATAGAAATTTTAAATGGAGTACCACGAATAGTAAAAATTCTAAACTTTGAAGCTTTAAATGATGACACTTATTATACTAAGTTGAATGATGTTTTGCATAAAATTATTATAGGACCAAGTGATAATCCGAAACAATTACAGGAAATTTTTATTAAAAAACTTGTAGAAAACGGTGTAAATAATGCGGAAAGTAAAGTTATTATTTCTGAAATACCTGTCAGAATATAGATAAATTGATATAGATGGTGAATAAAATGGAAAAATTTACTCAACAAGACTATGAAGATTTACGTACTATTTTAACTGATATAAATAAGCATTCAGAAACTATAATTTTTAATGTCAGTACTGATAATACAATTTTAAAAAAGTTGGAAAATTGGTTTAATAATAATACTTATGAGTTTATTGAGTATATTGCAAGTGAAGACAATTTAGTTGAAGATATATTTAACAAAATATATATAAATATTAAAAATATCAAAGGTGGACTTTTTGCTCAAGAAGCATATATATCTATTTTAAGTAAATTAAATGATTATTATAATAAAATTGAAAATATTGCAAAAAATTATGGATTAAATGATAAGAATAGAGAGAAATTATTAAAAGAAGAAATTAGTAAATTTTATAATTATATTGCTTTCAGTAAAAATAATATAGAAAATTCAATAAATGAATTTGAAAAAAAATTAAAGCGATATGATGTTCTATCTACCAATGATTTTAAAGATTTAATTGCTCATAAGCAAGCAGCAATAGAAAGTATTGATAAAGAAAGAGAAAAATTTTTAGACACAATAGATATTTATAAAAGTACTATAGATGATACTAGGAATACTTTGTTGAAAAATTATGGAGATTTAAAAGTCTTTCATGATAAATTTAAAAATAAAATCTATAAAGATTTAAATGATATTCAAAATTCAGTTAATCGCGAGCAGTTAGCGGCTTACTTTTTAAATGAACGCAAAAAGTTAAAAGGAGATATTGATGTTCCTATTATAATTTGTACTATATTAGTTGAAATATTTATTGTTTTTATTTTTGATATTTATACAGAATTTTGGCATTTTCTAACATTTTTTAAAATGATAGTATTTTTAGTTGGCATTTTTATTGCAATAATACCTTTTTTAAAGTCAGTTTATTATAAATACTTTGATACAGAAAGAAAAAATAATGTTAAACCTTTTGATGAAATTAAAGCAATTTTAACTCCATATTGGTGTTGGTTGGGTTTAACTTTTTTAGGTATGTTTTTTATTTTTACTATGGCAGATAAATTTTATACGGAGGATATTATTGAGCTTCTACAAGCTAAACCGTTTTTAGTTTTATCCAATCTACCAATTTTTATGATTTTAGTATGGTTTACATGGTTTTGCTCTAAGCAGTTTTCGTATACCAAACAAATTTGTGATGAATACGAATATAAATATGCTTTATCTAAATCTTACTTAAGTTATCGTGATGAAGCAAAAGAATTAGCTGCACGTGGAAATAATGATGCAATTTTAGTTGCTTTATTAGATTCAGTAATCAAAAATATAGCAACAAGCCCTGTTAAATCTGTAAAACCTGATTGTCATACACCATTTACAGAAGTTTTTGGTTCATTAAAAGAAGCTGTAAGTACGGTAAAAAATGGTAATGATAGTATAAATAAATAACTAAATTTTTATTTGAAAGAGATTAATTATTATGTCTAAAAAAATGATTTTTCATATACCGACAAAAATTGATATGAATTATCCTTCGGGAAGTCAAATTCGTCCGTTGCGGATGATAGAGGCTTTTAAAAATATTGGTTATGATGTTGATGTTGTAATGGGATATGGCAAAGAGCGAAGAAATCAGATTAATAAAATTAAGGAAAATATAAAAAACGGTGTAAAATATGATTTTTTATATGCTGAAAATTCTACTTCGCCTTCGTTATTAACAGAAAAAAACCATTTGCCTTTATATCCATTAATGGATTTTAGATTTATGCAATTTTGCAAAAAAAGTAATATAAAAATAGGTTTGTTTTATAGAGATATTTATTGGGTTTTTGATGATTTTATGAAAGAACTTCCTTTATGGAAAGCAGAAATCATAAAAGCATTGCAAAGATATGATTTGTATTGGTATAATAAATTATTAAATGTTTTATATTTACCTTCTTTAAAAATGTACGATTATATACCGAATAGATTTTTGTGTAAAGTCGAACCGTTACCTCCGGCTATTGTAAAAACTGCTTTGTTTAGTTTAAAACAACAAGAAGATGATAATATAAAAATATTTTATGTTGGTGGGATTGGCAGTCATTATGATTTGGAAATGTTTTGTAAAGTTGTTTCTGAATTTAAAAATATTGAATTTGTATTATGTTGCCGTGAAAAAGAATGGGATTTAGTAAAAAATAAATATATTCCATTTTTTAAAAATGACAATATAAAAATAGTTCATGCTTCAGGAGAAGAATTAATAAATTATTATAAAGATGCAGATATTACAAATTTATACTTAAAGCCATATATATATAGAGAGTTTGCTATGCCTGTTAAATTATTTGAATATATGAGTTTTAGTAAGCCTATAATAGCAACTAAAGGTACAGCAAGCGGAACATTTGTAGAAGAAAATCATATTGGGTGGAATATAGAATATGATGAAAATAGTTTAAGAGATTTTTTTAGTAGAATTAATAAATCAGAAATAGAAAAAATAAGAAATAATATGAACTTGGTTTATGAACAAAATACATGGGAAGCAAGAGCTAGAAAAGTAGCAAAGGATTTGAGCAATTGAAAGTATTATTACTATCAGATGCCCATTCTATACATACTGTAAAATGGGCAAAGAGCTTAAGCAAAAAAGGAATAGAAATAGCTGTTTTTTCGTTAAATTTCAATGAAAATGAAGCGAATCCTTATCAAAATAATATCAATGTTAAGGTATATTATTGTGTTGATAAAAATGCTAAAAAAAGAAGCAGCGGATTTGCAAAATTAAGTTATTTATCTGCATTGCCGGCATTAAAAAAGGCAATAAGCGAATTTAAACCTGATATTGTCCACGCTCACTATGCTTCAAGTTATGGCTTATTGGGAGCATTATCAGGATTTCATCCGTATATTATTTCTGTTTGGGGAAGCGATGTGTTTGATTTTCCCAACATTTCATTTTTGCATAAAGCTGTTATAAATTATAATTTAGCCAAAGCAGATAGAATTTTATCAACCAGCAAGGTTATGGCTGTTGAAACAAAAAAATATACTGATAAAGAAGTTATAGTTACGCCTTTCGGTATAGATTTGGATAAATTTAAACCATTAAAAGTTAATGGTTTATTTGATAAAAATGATATTGTAATTGGTACAATTAAAACTTTAGAAGAAAAATATGGCATAGAGTATTTGATTAAAGCTTTTGCTATTGTAAAAAACAAATATAAAAATTTGCCGTTAAAATTGCTGATAGTTGGTGATGGCAGTTTAAGTGAAAATTTAAAAAAGCTTGTGCATGATTTAAACATTGAAGATGAAACAGTATTTACCGGTAAAATAGCACATGAGTTAATACCGGTTTATGATAATATGTTATCAGTATCAGTATCAGTATCTAACAGTGAGAGCTTTGGTGTTGCAATTATAGAAGCAAGCGCTTGCGGAAAACCTGTTGTAGTTTCTGATGTCGGTGGTTTACCGGAAGTTGTTGAAAATGGCGTAACAGGTATTGTTGTGCCTCCACGTGACCCTGAAAAAACGGCTGAAGCTATTGAAAAGTTAGTTTTAGATGAAAAACTACGGAAGCAAATGGGAGAAGCTGGAAGAAAACGAGTAGCTAAGTTTTATGATTGGAATAAAAACGTAGAGCAAATGATTGATATTTATGAGAATGTGTTAAATAAAAAATAATTAGGGGAGTTGAAATTATGAATTTTTGGGAATGGTTAACAATCACATGGGATTCAATAGTAAAAAATGGTTCGGCAGGCTGGATTATAACAATTATTACTGTATGGATATTGAGAAAACAAATAAAACAAAATGAAGAGTTTAATAGACAGACTTATGAAATGCAAAGACGTGTAAATGCAGCTAATACTTTATTTCAATGGTCTATTAATAGCAAAGTAGAAGAAACTATAGCTAAAAGGGTTGTAGAAAAATTTGGTGAAGATGAAGTTCGAAAATTGTTAAATGAAGAGAGTTTTAAAATAAAAAAGGAACATTATGAAAAAATTTCGTTTATATTAAGGAATGCTAATATAAATATTAATAGTAATAATTGTAGTGATGATAGTAATAATTCTTGTAGTGAGTTGCAAGAGGTGACGAGTAGTAAATGTGAAGATTGCGTAAATAAAGATATGATTGAATTAAATAAAGAAGCGGTTGTATTATTGAGAGCTTATGTTATGCATTATCTTAATAATTTAGAAGTTTTGTTATTACAATGTAAAATTAGTACTGTTGATCAGGATATATTTTTTGAGCAATTGAAATATCAATATAATACTCGTGATGGGGTAATGGCATTAAAGAAGGTAAGAAATGCTGTAGGAGGAATAGAAGCTTATCCTGCTATAGAGTGGTTTTGTACAAAATTAGAAGAAAAAATGAAAAGTGATATATTAGAAAAGGAAAATGTTGATGCAGATAATAAAAAAGGTAATACTTTTATTGATTTTTTAATTAAAATTTTAAATAGATTAAAATGAGGTACTACCATGAAACTTATAACCATCGTTGGTGCGCGGCCGCAGTTTGTTAAGGCGGCAGTTGTTTCGCGTGCCATTATGGAACATAACAAATTAAATAATGGTGAAGTTATCGAAGAAAAGATAATTCATACCAATCAGCATTATGATGCTAATATGTCGGATATCTTTTTTAAAGAGATGCATATATCGCAGCCGCATTTCAATTTGCATGTCGGCGGTGGGATGCAGGGCGCAATGACGGGGCGTATGCTTGAGAAGATTGAAGCAATTTTGGTTGATGAAAAGCCTGATTACGTTTTGATATACGGAGATACCAATTCTACTTTGGCAGGTGCGCTTGCTGCTGTTAAGCTGCATATACCTGTTGTGCATGTTGAGGCGGGTTTACGTTCTTTTAATATGAATATGCCGGAAGAAGTTAACCGTATTTTATCGGACAGGGTATCAAAATTATTGCTGTGTCCGACAGAAACTGCCGTTAAAAATTTGCAGGCAGAGAATATCACGCATGGCGTTTATAACGTTGGCGATGTTATGTATGATGCTGTAAAATTTTATGGCAGTATAGCTAAACCTGATGAAGCAGTTAAGGCATTAGCGGAAGGCAAATATTATTTATCGACAGTCCACCGGGCTGAGAATACAGATGATATTAATCGTTTAGTTAATATTATGCGGGCGTTGGATAAAATTGCGGAAGACGCAAAAGTTGTTTTGCCGCTGCATCCGCGTACGCGCAAAACCATGGCTACTAATAACATTGTGCTGAAAAATGTGTGTGTTATTGAGCCGGTGGGTTATTTTGATATTTTGTATTTGCTTAAAAATTCTGCCGGTGTGCTTACTGATAGCGGTGGTATGCAGAAGGAAGCATACTTTTGTGCTAAACCATGCTTTACCTTGCGTTATGAAACCGAGTGGGTAGAGCTTGTTGGTTGTGGCGCTAATATTTTGGTTGGCGCTGATTGTGACAAGATAATTGCAACCGTAAAAAATTATAAATATGACGCGAAGCTTTTTGAAAAATTGCTTTATGGCGATGGCAAAGCAGGCGAGAAGATAGTTGATTTGTTGCTGAAGGACAGAGTTTGATGAATATTATTTTAATTAACCATTATGCAGGGTCTAATATTCATGGAATGGAGTTCCGCCCTTATTATTTGTCACGTGAATGGGTAAAAATGGGGCATAGCGTTACGATTGTCGCGGCTTCGTTTTCGCATTTGCGGCAAAAAAATCCTAATATCAGCGAAATGACGGAAGAAATTATTGACGGTATTGGGTATATCTGGCTGCCGGTAAATAAATATCTGGGCAATGGCGTTATGCGTTTTAAAAATATGCTGGCTTTTATTTATCAGTTGTACCATAATTTAGGTAAGCTTGCACAGCTAAAGCCGGATGTTGTTGTTGCATCATCTACATATCCGCTGGATAGTTACCCGGCTTATAAACTGGCTAAAATGACAGATGCTAAATTTGCTTTTGAACTGCATGATTTGTGGCCGCTTTCGCCAATGGAACTCGGTGGTATGAGTAAATGGCATCCGTTTATTATGCTTATGCAACGCGGTGAGGATTTTTGGTGCAGGCATGCAGATAAGGTAATTTCTATTTTGCCAAAAACAGAAGCTTATTTAAAAACGCGCGGGCTTAAAGATGGAAAGTTTTGTTATATTCCCAACGGCATAGTTTTGGCAGATTATGATGATGTGCTGCCATTAAAACTTGATTATTTGCAACAGTTAAATAATCTGCGTAAGCAAGGAAAATTTTTAATCGGTTTTGCCGGTGCGCATGGAATTGCCAATGCTTTGGATATTTTGCTATATGCTGCTGAAAAATTAAAAGATACACAAGCTTATTTTGTTTTGGTTGGACAGGGACAGGAAAAGGAAAATTTAATGGCTTTAGCACAAAAATTGAATCTTGATAATGTGCTGTTTTTAGAGAGCATTCCAAAGAAAATGGTGCCTGCATTTTTAGAACAGATAGATGTTTTGTATATAGGATGGCAGAATAAACCTATTTACAGATTTGGTATAAGTCCCAATAAGCTGATGGATTATATGATGGCAGGCAAACCTATTTTGCATTCAGTAACGGCAGGAAACGATTTAGTGCAGGAGGCGCGTTGCGGCATATCAGTACCTGCGGAAGATATTGATGCTGTTGTTGATGCCGTTAAAAAGCTGATGTTGATGGATGAAAGCGAACTATCTGCACTTGGCGCCAACGGAAAGGAATATGTAACAAAACACCACGACTATAAAATTTTGGCAGAAAAGTTTATAGAGTGGGTGGAGAAGTGATTGGAATAAAAAATACTTTACGGTATAATTATCGTAAGGTATTTTTTGTTTTATTATTACTAAGGGAGTGAAGTGTTGAATGAAACTAAAAGCTATAAATATTATTATAAATACATTATTAATGTTGATTATATCATTATTGTTTTGGCAAATTATTTATAATAAGGATTATGTCTATCACATCATAGTTAGCCTAATTGGTTGTATTTTTATAGCACGTTATTATAATATAAACAAAAATAAAAATCTTTATTTTTGTTTAGTTAGTTTTCTTGTTTTTAATTGCATATATAAAATATGAAATAGGAGAATACTCCTCTATTATAGACCAATTATTGAATTTGTTAAATTCAAATCCAACAGAAGAAGATCTGTCTATGACGTTGAATGGAGCTACTAATATATTTAATTATCCTGAATTTAATGATGTACTAAAAGCTAGGTCATTTTTAGACATGTTAGGTACTAAGGAAACTATAGC
>ENA-OOZA01001228-OOZA01001228.1-human-gut-metagenome-genome-assembly--contig:-NODE-1228-length-13556-cov-2.532405_pt1 | contig 13556 bp, 10 predicted proteins | sample MGYA00241703_ERZ501378 | MGnify/ENA primary metagenome ERZ501378 (study PRJEB25962, sample SAMEA2042916) | human gut metagenome | biome: human gut; feature: human-associated habitat; material: faeces...
TTTATGCACAATTTTAAGAAAATCGTAAAGACAGTACTGGTACTTGCTGTGTGTATAACACTTCTTGTAGGATTGGATATGGCGCTTTATCCATGTACCTTTATGAGGAATGATATTCATGCAGTGGTAAATAATCAATATGATGACATTATTCTGGGAACTTCTCACGGAATGACAGATATTGATCCGGCAGTAATGGAAGAAATTACAGGAAGAACTGGTCACAATATGTGCGTTGGAGGAGAATACGTAATTGACGCGTATCATATTGCGAAGCTGATTGCAGAGAAGCAGAAGCCTACCAGAATTATTTATGAAGTGGATCCGGGATATTTTGTTTCTGAGAAAGAAGAAGGCAACAATTACCTGCTGTTTTATCATGAATTTCCTTTTTCAAAGGCAAAATTGGAATATTTCTGGAACTCAATCGCAAAATGTAATTTCCGTACGATCCTGTTTCCCTGGTATGAATATTCTCTAAGTTATGAAGTGCCGAAAGTGAAGGAAACATTCCTTCAGAAAATAAAAAAGGATTACAGCATTACAGATCTTAAGAGTGATTCACAGGAATATCATGAGAGCGGTTTTATCGAGAGATATCCAGTGGATACTTCTAAACTGAAAAAGACAGAGATCAAATTATATGAAGATGGCAAAGTCACTCCGTCCAATATGAAATATCTGAAGAAGCTGATAGATTTCTGTAAAGAGAATGATATTGAATTTGTGGCAGTAACAACACCGGTTCCAATTGCGACACTGAAAGACCACAGCGACAATTACAATGCCGCATGGAAATATTTCGGTAAATTCTTTGAGGAACAGGGTGTGGATTATATCAATTTTAATACACAATATTTTAAAGCATTCACACATAATGCAAAGGCATATACCGATTATGACGGGCATATGAACGGAGATGCTGCAAGAGCATACTCAAAAGTCCTTGCACAGGTACTGAACCAAACAGAGTCGGCAGACTGACTGAAAGAAAGAAGGGAGAAAAATGAAGAAAAACATTCTGGAATATCTGGAGAAGTCGGCACAAAAATATCCGGATAAAACTGCGTTTGCAGATGAAAATACCTCCTGTACTTTTAAGGAACTGGAATGCACAGGCAGAAAGATAGGAACAGCGTTGAGCAGATATATTGCTCCGAGAAATCCGATTCCGGTTTTTATGGAAAAGAGCGTTGAGACAATAGGTGTGTTTATGGGAGCTGTCTATGCAGGCTGTTTTTATGTTTTGATTGATACGAAACAGCCGGCCAGCCGTCTGAATCAGATTCTGGATATTCTGCAAAGTGAAGTCATCATCACATCAGAAAAATATTTAAAGGATCTGGAAAAACTGGGCTTTGAGGGGAAGGTTCTTATGCTTTCGGAGCTTAATGCTGTACAGGAAGATCCGATAGTACTGGAGACCATCAGAAATCAGGCAGTAGATGTAGATCCGCTGTATGGTATTTTTACTTCGGGTTCTACCGGAACTCCAAAAGGTGTTGTTGTGGGACATCGTTCAGTTCTGGACTTTATTGACTGTTTTACGGAGCTGTTTAATATTACAGAAAAGGATGTTATCGGAAATCAGGCGCCGTGGGATTTTGACGTATCTGTGAAGGATATTTATTCCGGGCTGAAGACCGGTGCAACTGTACAGATTATACCGAAACAGTTATTTTCTTTCCCGACTAAACTGATCGATTTTCTGATTGAGAGAGAAGTTACTACATTAGTATGGGCAGTTTCTGCATTGTGCATTATTTCAACTCTGAATGGATTTGAATATAAGGTACCGGAAAAGATAAATAAAATTCTATTTTCAGGTGAAAGCATGCCGGTGAAGCATCTGAATATCTGGAGAAAATATCTTCCAAATACGATGTATGTAAATATTTACGGTCCGACAGAAATTACCTGTAACTGTACATATTACGTTGTAAACAGAGAATTTCAGCCGGGTGATGTCCTTCCAATGGGAAAAGCTTTTCCGAATGAAAAAGTATTCCTTCTGGATGAAGAGAATCACCTTGTGGAAGAAAGAAATCAGAATGGAGAAGTATGTGTAACCGGAAGTGCACTTGCACTTGGATATTACAGAAATCCGGAGCAGACAGCAAAGGCTTTTGTACAGAACCCGCTTAATGACAGATATCTGGAACCAATGTATCGTACCGGCGATCTGGCGTATTATAATAATCTGGGTGAACTATGCTTTGCAACAAGAAAAGATTTTCAGATTAAACACATGGGACATCGGATCGAATTGGGAGAAATAGAGGCATCAATGGATAAAATCCCTGAGATAATAAGAAGCTGCTGTCTGTTTGATCAGGGTAAAAGTAAAATTGTAGCTTTTTATGAAGGAAATGTTGAGCGAAAAGAGATCGTCAGAGCATTAAAGCAGTATTTGCCAGCGTTTATGGTTCCAAATGCATTTCGTCAGGTGGAACAGATGCCGCTTACTAAAAACGGAAAAATCGACCGCAAAGCACTTATGACAGAATATCAGGAGGACAACAGGTAATGTCAGAATACAGATTTATGAACCAACTGATAGAAAAAGAACATATACCAACACCGGCATATGTCTTTGATCTGGATAAAATGAAAGAATTCGCTGAAAAAGTCAAAAGATGTCTGACCGGGAAAGCAGAAATCTGCTATGCGATGAAGGCAAATCCATTTCTGATAAAACCAATGCTGGAGATTGTTTCTTCTCTGGAAGTATGCTCACCGGGCGAATTTCGAATTTGTGAAAGAGCCGGGATTCCAATGGAGAAAATTGTACTTTCAGGTGTATACAAAAATCCGGATGATATAGCTTATATGCTGGATACTTACGGAAACCGGGGAACTTATACAGTGGAGTCTCTGCAGCATCTGAAAGTACTGAATGATACTGCAGTCCGTCACGGAATAACTCTTTCGGTTCTGATACGTGTTACAAGTGGAAATCAGTTTGGTATTGATGAAGCGGAAATACGTAAAATAATTTCAGAAAGAGAAAAATATACAGGTATAGAGATTGAGGGAATACAGTTTTATTCCGGAACACAGAAAAGAAATCTGTCTCAGATGCAGGAGGAACTGGAGCATCTGGATGCTTTTATCAGAGAGTTAGAGGAAATCGGTGGGATGGAAATCAGGACACTTGAATATGGTCCGGGACTCTTTGTACCATATTTTGTGAAAGATAAAAGTATGCGGACAGAAGAACTGCTGGGAGAATTTGTAGAAATTCTTGATGGATTGCAGTTTAAAGGCAGGATCGTTCTTGAAATGGGCAGGTTTCTGGCTGCCTCCTGTGGATATTACATCACATCGATTGTAGATATGAAAGTAAACAAAGAACAGCCATATGTAATACTGGATGGAGGAATCAATCATTTAAATTATTATGGACAGGCAATGGCGATGAAACATCCGTACTGCAGCCAACTGGACTTTGAAGGCCATGAAAAGACCGTGGGTGAAGAACAACACTGGAACTTATGTGGTGCACTTTGTACAGTCAGTGATGTGATCGTAAAACAATTTCCACTGCGAAATCCGAAAATTTGTGATATACTGGTTTTTGAAAGAGTAGGTGCATATTCTGTAACAGAAGGAATTTATCTGTTTCTGAGTCGTCCGCTTCCGAAAATCTATTTCTGGACACAGGCAGATGGACTTCATTTAGTGCGGGATGGCATACATACTGATGTTTTAAATTCAGAAAATTAAAGGGAGAACTAAAATGGAAAAATTAATTGAAATTCTGGAAGACATTCAGCCAGACGCAGATTATGAAAACTGTACAACTTTAATCGATGATGGTATTTTGGATTCTTTTGCAATTCTGTCTATCGTAAGTGAATTACAGGATGAATTTGACATCACGATCACTCCGGCAGATATTATTCCGGATAACTTTAATTCAGCAAAAGCACTCTGGGATATGGTGTGCAGATTAAAAGGCTGATATCAGAAAAATGTGGGGACGCTCTGCTTACGGCAGGGCGTTTTTGCATATTCAGGGCTATGCGGAAGTAAATTCCCACTTGACAATCATCCGTTGACATGTTAGTCTTTATGCATCGACAAAATATGCGAAATGCTTTGATGAGGAATAGTACGTGAGGACTGGAGTACAGAGAGCTGTCGGGTGGTGCGAGACAGTAGAAGGAATTCATGGAACTCGCCTTTGAGCATCTGTCCGAATTCCATAATGGATAGTAGGCGCAGACGGTATCCACCGTTATATGGAGAGGATATAAGTACTTTTTAGTTCCGTATCCCATGAGTGTATGAACCGTTCATAAATAAGAGTGGTACCGCGAAGATAGTTGTCTTTCGTCTCTTACAGTAGTCTGTAGAGATGAGAGATTTTTTTTTGCCCTGCACAGCAAAACATTCAGCGAAAATGGAGGAATGATCATGAAAAACGTAACAAAATACAAAAGACAGTATTTTATGCCACCAGTAAAATGTATGAAATGGACAGAAAAAGAATATGTAGATAAAGCCCCGATCTGGTGCAGTGTAGACCTGCGTGACGGAAACCAGGCGCTGGTAATCCCGATGAGCCTTGAGCAGAAAGTGGAATTTTTCAAACTGCTTGTTGAGATTGGATTTAAAGAAATCGAAGTTGGTTTCCCGGCTGCATCTGAAACAGAATATACCTTTATCCGTACACTGATCGAGCAGAACCTGATTCCGGACGATGTAACGATCCAGGTACTGACACAGGCCAGAGAGCACATCATCCGTAAGACTTTTGAAGCAGTCAAAGGTGCTCCGAAGGCAATCGTACATGTATACAACTCTACCTCTGTTGCACAGAGAGAACAGGTGTTTAAGAAATCAAAAGAAGAAATCTTAAAGATTGCCGTAGATGGTGCAATACTTCTGAAAGAACTGGCTGATCAGACAGAAGGAAACTTCCAGTTTGAATACAGCCCGGAGAGCTTTACCGGAACAGAGCCGGAATATGCACTGGAAGTGTGCAACGCAGTCCTGGATGTATGGAAACCAACTGCAGACAACAAAGCAATCATCAACCTGCCGGTTACTGTACAGCACTCCATGCCGCATGTATATGCAAGCCAGGTCGAGTATATGTGTGAAAATTTAAAATATCGTGAAAATGTGATTGTATCTCTTCATCCGCACAACGACCGTGGATGTGGCGTTGCAGATTCTGAGATGGGACTGCTTGCAGGCGCAGACAGAATCGAAGGAACATTGTTTGGTAATGGAGAACGTACCGGTAATGTAGATATTGTAACACTTGCCATGAACATGTTTTCACAGGGTGTGGATTCGGAACTGGATTTCTCAAATATGCCGCATGTATGCGAAGTTTACGAAGAATGTACCGGAATGAAAGTAGATGAGAGAAGTCCGTACAGTGGTGCGCTTGTATTTGCAGCATTCTCAGGTTCTCATCAGGATGCTATCGCAAAGGGCATGCACTGGAGAGAAGAAAAAGATCCGAGTCGCTGGACGGTTCCGTATCTGCCGATTGACCCGACCGATGTCGGAAGAAACTACGATGCTGATGTTATCCGTATCAACAGCCAGTCTGGTAAAGGTGGAGTCGGATATATTCTTGAGACAAAATACGGTCTGAACCTGCCTCCAAAAATGCGTGAAGCTATGGGATATGCAGCAAAAGCTGTTTCCGATCACAGCCATAAAGAACTTCATCCGGATGAGATCTTCAACTTGTTTAAATCTACATTTGAAAATATTGTGGAACCATATAGTATCAATGAAGTTCATTTCCAGCAGAAAGATGGCGGTATTACAACCCAGGTAACTTCTACCTTCAATGGTAAGACCATCACGACTGAGGCAACTGGAAACGGACGTCTGGATGCAGTCAGCAATGCACTTAGGAAGGCATACGAGATGAAGTTTACACTGGTAACTTATCAGGAACATGCACTTGAAAAGAGCACCAGCTCCAAAGCGATTGCATATGTCGGTATCCAGAAACCGGACGGCACCCTTGCATGGGGCGCAGGAGTGAATCCTGACATTATCAGAGCCTCTATTGACGCCCTTGTAACTGCTATCAACAACCGTTGATCTTTATTGAATATAAAGCCTTTTTTACATCGACAGTGAAGAGACATTGTCAATGTAAAGAAGGCTTTTTTATGCATATTTCACAGAAAACAAACACAAAAAATATAGATATGACTATGGAAATTTAAAAAAAATTCTGCTAAACTTAAATTAAGTATGCCTGTGCATATTCGAAATTGGATGACAGAAAGGAAACGATACACAGATGCTAAAGATTAAAAGCTATGTGAAAGTAAAAAGCGTTGCAGAAGCGTATGAGCTGAATCAGAAAAAAACAGCAATTGTCCTTGGCGGAATGGTGTGGCTGAAGATGGGAAATCGTAATATTTCCACAGCCATTGATCTTTCGGGGCTGGGGCTGGATACGATTCAGGAATTTGACGATGAATTTGTGATCGGCTGTATGACACCACTTCGGGAACTGGAGATAAATGAAAGTCTGAATGAATACACACATGGAGCCATACAGGAAAGTCTGCGACACATTGTCGGAGTGCAGTTTCGCAACTGTGCGACAGTAGGGGGAAGCATTTGGGGACGCTATGGATTTTCTGATGTGCTGACCATGTTTCTGGGTATGGATACATGGGTGGAACTTTACGATGCAGGAAAGATTCCGCTGACAGAATTTGTAAACCGTAAGAAGGACAATGATATTCTGGTCAATATTATTGTAAAAAAACAGCCTCTTCGTGTCTGTTATATGAGCCAGCGTAATACAAAGACGGATTTCCCGGTACTGACATGCGTAGCATCTATGATCGGAGAAGAAGCGCGGACAGTGATTGGTGCAAGACCGGGACATGCTGTTGTAGTTGAAGATAAAGATCATATTCTTAAAAATTTTAAGAATATGACGAAAAAGCAGCGAGAGGAAGCCATCAGGAAGTTTGCAGAATATGCGGCTGCAAATGTCAAAACTTCCGGAAATATGCGTGCCTCCGCAGAATACAGAACACTTCTTGTTGAAGTGTTCACAAGAAGAACATGGGAAACAGTAGGAGGAATGAAAGATGAATATTAGTTTCTGGCTGAATGGCGCTTACCGCCAGGAAGAGATAGAACCTGGGATGCTTCTCATTGATTTCCTGAGAGAAAAAGGCTGCTTCAGTGTAAAGAGAGGATGCGAGACGGCAAACTGTGGACTTTGTACCGTATTACTTGATGAGAGACCGGTACTGTCATGTTCAGTGCTTGCTGCAAGAATTGATGGCAAAAAAGTTGTGACACTGGAAGGAATGCAGAGAGAGGCGCAGGAGTTTGGAAGCTTTCTTGCAAATGAAGGCGCTGAGCAGTGTGGTTTCTGTAATCCGGGATTTATTATGAATGTATTTGCAATGCTGCGTGAACTCAAAGAGCCTACGGAAGAACAGATCAAAGAATATCTTGCAGGCAACTTATGCAGATGTTCAGGATTTGTTTCTCAGACAACGAGCATTTTGAAATTTCTGAAATACAAAAAAGCACAGGAGGAAGCATAAAATGAAATATGTAAATCAGCCTGTACGCAAAACAGACGCAATGGCACTGGTAACTGGAAAACCGGTGTATACTGATGATCTGGCTCCAAAGGACTGCCTGATCGTAAAAATTCTGCGAAGCCCGCATGCAAACGCATGGGTGGAGGATATCAAGACCGGAAATGCAGAAAAGGTTGCAGGAATCGCATGCATTCTTACCTATAAAGATGTTCCACAGAAACGTTTTACACTGGCAGGACAGACAGCACCGGAGATGAGTCCGGATGACCGTCTGATCATCGACCGTCATGTACGTTTTGTCGGAGATGTAGTTGCAATTGTTGCCGGAGAGACCGAGGAAGCGGTAGACAAAGCATTAAAAAGAATCAAAGTACAGTATCGTGTCGAGGCACCGGTTCTTGATATGCATAAAGCAAAAGACAATCCGATTCTGGTTCATCCGGAAGAAAACTGGAAACTAAAAATCCCGCTTGGTGGAAATAATAAACGTAACTTGTGCGCGGAAGCACTGGAAGAGCACGGTGATGTGGATAAAGTCCTGAGCGAGTGTAAATATACTGTAGAGCAGACTTATCACACAAAAGCAAATCAGCAGACTATGATGGAGACTTTCCGTACGGCCTGTTATATGGATCATTTTGGCAGACTGGTTGTACTTTCATCTACACAGATTCCGTTTCATGTACGAAGAATTGTAGGAAGGGCGTTGGACATTCCGGCATCTAAAGTGCGTGTCATCAAACCTAGGATTGGCGGTGGTTTTGGTGCAAAGCAGACATCCGTCAGTGAAATTTATCCGGCAATCGTTACATGGAAAACCGGTCGTCCGTCAAAGATGATCTTTTCACGATATGAATCTATGATCTGTTCTTCACCGCGTCATGAGATGGAAATTACAGTGCGTGCCGGTGCAGATGAAAATGGAATCATTAAAGCAATTGATGTATATACATTATCAAATACGGGGGCATATGGCGAACACAGTTCCACCACAGTTGGCTTAAGTGGACACAAATCTATAGGTCTTTATCGTCACACAGAAGCATATCGTTTTGCGTTTGATGTAGTTTATACGAATGTACAGGCAGCAGGAGCTTATCGTGGATATGGAGCGACGCAGGGAATCTTTGCGGTTGAGACATCTGTTAATGAACTGGCAGAAAAACTTGGCATGGATCCGATGGAGATCCGTATGAAGAATATGGTCAAAGAAGGACAGTTCATGCCGGCATATTATGGGGAGACAGCGAATAGCTGTGCACTTGATAAATGCCTTGCGAGAGTAAAAGAAATGTCCGGATGGGATGAAAAGTATCCAAGAAAAGTTATGCCGGATGGCAAAATCCGCAGCGTCGGAGTAGCACTTGCCATGCAGGGATCCTGCATTTCCAATGTAGATGTCGGATCTGCAACGATCAAACTGGGCGAGGATGGTGTCTACAATATGTCAATCGCGGCAGCGGACATGGGAACCGGGTGTGATACGATTCTTGCACAGATGGCAGCAGAATGTCTGGACTGTGATCTGGATGATATTGCAGTATCCGGAGCAGATACCGATACTTCACCGTATGATTCAGGCTCTTATGCATCAAGTACGACTTATGTGACCGGTATGGCGGTGACAAGAGCCGGTGAGGAACTGAAAAAGCGGATTGTCAGACAGGCAGCGAAGATGCTGAAATGTGAAGTGGATGAGGTTGATTTCGATGGACACATTGCAAGAAGCGATAAGACCGGAGAAGAGGTGACACTTGCGGCAATCGGAGCAGGGGCAATGTGCGGAAGTGATATTGCGCTTCAGGTAACAGAAAGCCACAGTTCGCCGGTATCTCCGCCGCCTTATATGGCAGGCGCTGTTGAAATCGAATTGGATCCGGAGACAGGACATGTCGAGATCCTGGATTACTATGCAGTGGTTGACTGCGGAACTGTTATTAACCCGAATCTTGCGAGGGTACAGGCGGAAGGCGGAATCGTGCAAGGAATCGGCATGACTCTTTATGAGAATATTCAGTACACGGAAAAAGGACAGCTTCTGAACAATTCATTTATGCAGTACAAGATTCCGACCCGAATGGATATGGGAAATCTGCATGTGGAATTTGAGAGCAGCTATGAGCCGACCGGACCGTTTGGTGCAAAATCGATTGGCGAAATCGTCATCAATACACCGGCTCCGGCATTGACGCATGCAATCGCAAATGCAACAGGTCTGTGGTTCCGTGAACTTCCGATTACAAGTGAACAGATTGCAATGGGAATTATGGAAAATGAAAATTAAACTGATTTATCTGGCGGCTGGAAACAGCCGCCGTTTTAACAGCCAAAGGATGCAAAATACAGAACCGCCACAATCAGAAGCAGAGAACAAACTGCTTTATCTGTTGGATGAAAAGCCGATGTTCCGTTATTTATTCGACCGTCTGGTAAAAGTCTGTCAAAGGCATCCGGAATGGGAAATGATTGTGGTAACACAGTATCCGGAGATTGAGCATCAGGTAAAAGCACTTCAGGAAAACGAGCAGCAAGGTGAACGTTTCCCGGTAAAAACAGTGATTTCAAAAGACAGCTATAAAGGAGCAGCCTATTCGGTAAAAGCAGGGATCCGTGCGGCAGGAGATGCTGATGCCTATGCATTTTTTGTGGCGGATCAGCCTTATTTTACAGAAGAAAGCGTGGAAGGATTCCTGGAAAAGATGGAGCGGGAGGCAAAAGTTGTACCGGGATGTGTGACCTGTAATGGACAGGAAGGCAATCCAGTCTGGTTTCCGGCAAAGTACGGGAAAGAACTTCTGGAACTGGAAGGAGATGCCGGAGGAAGAAAGGTGTTCCGCAGATACCGGGAAAAAGCAGTATTTTACGAGGTGAGCCTGGAAAAAGAGCTGGAAGATATTGATTATATGCCGGAAATAGAAAAAATGCGGATAACAGAAGGAGGCACAGAGAAAACTTTCCATGTATATGTCATCGAAAATGGAAAGCTTCAAAGGAAAGAGTCTCTGCTTATGGCACTTGGACTTACGGAGCAGATGGTACCGAGAATTGCTGCCGTGGGTGCGGGAGGTAAGACTTCTCTTTTGAAACAGCTGCTCGCTGAATACCAAGAGAAGGGTGCCCTCCCGGTTCTGGTGACTACAACCCATATGAAAAAAGAGACTGCCCCTTATTTTGTAATGGAGGATTCTATCGAAAAAATTCTGGAAGTGCATAAAAGAGAAGGCATGGTGATCGCCGGTCTGGATGCAGGAAAAGGCAGGATCAAAAGCCTTTCTGTACCGGTAATGGAAAAGATCTGGGAGCTTCCTGCGCCGGTTCTTGTGGAAGCGGATGGTGCACGGATGCTTCCGGCGAAAGTGCCGGGGGAGAAAGAACCGGTTATTCCAAAGCAGATCCAGATAGTCCTTTCTGTATATGGACTCGATGCCATCGGACAAAGGATAAAAGACTGCTGTTTCCGGCCTGAGCTTGTGGCACAGGTACTTGGAAAAGCAGTGGAAGAGGTTCTGACGGAGGAGGATCTGGCAGGGCTGGCTGTTTCGGCAAAAGGTGGGAAAAAGAATGTCCTGCCGGAAATGGATTTCTATATTGTGCTAAACAAAGCAGATGACGAAAAACGTCTGAAAATGGCAGAGAGAATCGCCTTAAGAGTAGAACGGGATTCTGGTGAAAAAGTACGGATTACATCGTTTCGTTAATATTTTGGAAAAATAAAGCAATTGTGTGTTGAAAAATGGAACATTGCCGAATTGTCATTGAAAACCATTCGTGCTATCATAGATACGATAGCTTTGACAACGAAAGTTGTAAGTGGGTAGAGAAGGAGGCAAAAAAGTGAGTACGAAGAATAGTAATACTTCACAGGAACTATTTAACCTTAACGGAAAACCATCCTTTGGTCAGGCACTTCCGCTGGCATTCCAGCATGTAGTGGCGATGATCATTGGCTGTGTTGCACCGGCGATCATTCTTGCTGGTGTGTCCGGACTTTCAGAATCAGATACGGTTGTCCTGATTCAGGCATCTCTTGCAATGTCAGCGATTTCGACATTCATCCAGCTTTTTCCGTTTATCAAATTTAAGTCTTATCAGATAGGAGCCGGGCTTCCGGTTATTATGGGAATCAGCTTTGCGTATGTGCCGATCATGCAGTCAATTGCACAGGATGCAGATGTTGGAACAATACTTGGTGCACAGATCGTGGGCGGTATTGTTGCGATTATTGTAGGAATATTTATCAAGCAGATCCGTCATCTTTTCCCGCCGCTGGTTACGGGAACGGTTGTATTTGCAATCGGACTTTCGCTGTATCCGACCGCAGTCAATTATATGGCAGGTGGAGCAGGAAGTGCGGATTATGGTTCATGGCAGAACTGGCTTGTTGCGATCATCACACTGGCAGTCGTAACAGGACTGAATCATTTTGGAAAGGGCTTTTTAAAGCTTTCTTCCGTTTTGATCGGAATCATAGTTGGATATGTAGTTGCGCTTGGCTTTGGAATGGTGGATTTTTCTTCCGTATTAACGGCAAAATGGGTACAGTTCCCACAGCCGATGCATTTCGGAATTAAATTCGAGCCATCCTCATGTGTTGCGATTGCGGTATTGTTTGCAATCAGCTCTATTCAGGCAATCGGAGACTTTTCAGCAACGACGACCGGAGGAATGGACCGTATGCCGACGGATGAGGAATTAAGCGGTGGTATCATTGGTTATGGAGTCAGCAATATTGTCTGCGCATTTTTCAGCGGACTCCCGACAGCAACCTACAGTCAGAATGTCGGAATCGTAAGTTCTACGAAAGTAGTAGCAAAGAGAGTATTTGGAATTGCAGCGATGATCATGCTGGTTGCAGGAATCATGCCAAAGATCGCATACATTCTTCTAACTATTCCGTCATGTGTGCTTGGAGGCGCAACAATCTCTGTATTTGCAATGATTTCCATGACGGGTATCAAACTGATCAATAATTCAAAGATGAATTATAGAAATACATCCATCGTAGGACTTGCCATTGCACTTGGAATGGGTGTGACACAGGCAAATGCAGCACTTGCGCAGCTCCCTGCATGGGTAACAACCATTTTCGGTAAATCACCGGTTGCACTGTCTACTCTGGTTGCAGTGTTCCTGAATCTGGTTTTACCAAAGGAGAAAGAAGAGTAAATGAAGATCCTGATAAGAGGAGCCGGGGATCTTGCCACAGGAATTGCGACAGAGCTGTGGGAAAGAGGACATCAGATCCTGATGACGGATGTTGCCATCCCACTCACCGTCAGACGTGAGGTGGCATTTTCAAGAGCGGTGTACGAAGAACATGCAGTGGTAGAAGGAATAGAAGCAGTTCTTGCCGACAATTTTGAAGAAGCAGAAACAATTATGGCAACGCGGAAAATTGCTGTCATGGTGGATGAAAAAGCAGAAGTGCGGAAAGAATATCTGCCGGATGTACTGGTTGACGGGATCATGGCAAAAAAGAATCTTGGGACCCGGATCAGTGACGCTCCTCTTGTTATCGGTATCGGACCGGGCTTTACGGCAGCCGGAGACTGCCATTTTGTGATTGAAACGCAAAGAGGTGAGCATCTGGGCGAAGTGATCCGCGAGGGAAGTGCAATCCCCAACACCGGAATTCCGGGAAATATTGGCGGCTATACGGTGGAACGCCTTTTAAAGGCATCCGCAGACGGAATCATGCATCCGGTCGCGAGAATTGGTGATGTGGTGAAAAAAGGGCAGATTGTTGACTGCGGAAAGCAGGGGGAACTTTTGGAACGCTGCCCGCTTTATGCAGATATGTGGCAGGCGCATATTGGTGCAAAGAACTGGTCTGTGGGCGAGAAAAAGGAGGTGGCTGTCAATGTTTAAGTCAATGAAACGCATTATTCGATGGGCTGGCAAGTACAGAGGTCGTCTTTATCTTGGCTCTGTATTCTCTTTTTTCAGTAGTTTATCTACAGCCATCCCGACAATGGCTGCTGCTTATGCGCTGGATAAATC
>ENA-OOZA01001231-OOZA01001231.1-human-gut-metagenome-genome-assembly--contig:-NODE-1231-length-13529-cov-3.820469_pt1 | contig 13529 bp, 7 predicted proteins | sample MGYA00241703_ERZ501378 | MGnify/ENA primary metagenome ERZ501378 (study PRJEB25962, sample SAMEA2042916) | human gut metagenome | biome: human gut; feature: human-associated habitat; material: faeces...
TTGAGGCCAAGGCCGAAGGTATCTGCCATCCCATCATATTAGGCAATGACGAAGCTATCGAGAAGCTGGCAAAAGAACTCGACCTCAGCCTCGAAGGCATTGAAATCGTAAACCTGCGCCATCCCAACGAATCGGAACGCCGCGAACGTTACGCACGTATCCTTTCCGAAAAGCGCGCCCGCGAAGGCGTCACCTACGAAGAGGCCAACGACAAGATGTTCGAGCGCAACTACTTCGGCATGATGATGGTGGAGACGGGCGATGCCGACGCTTTCATCACTGGTCTTTACACGAAATATTCCAACACCATCAAGGTGGCCAAAGAAGTAATCGGCATCCGTCCGGAATTCAAACACTTCGGCACGATGCACATCCTCAACTCCAAGAAAGGCACGTACTTCCTTGCCGATACGCTTATCAATCGCCATCCCAATGCGGAAACACTGATAGACATCGCCAAACTGTCGGAGTATACCGTACGCTTCTTCAACCATACTCCCGTTATGGCCATGCTGAGCTACTCCAACTTCGGTACGGACAAGGAAGGAAGTCCGGTAAGCGTGCACGAAGCCGTGGACTACATGCAGCGCAACTATCCCGACCTTGCCATCGACGGCGAAATGCAGGTGAACTTTGCCATGAACCGCGAACTGCGCGATGCCAAGTATCCGTTTACCCGTCTGAAAGGAAAGGATGTGAATACGCTTATCTTCCCGAACCTGAGTTCCGCCAACTCCGCATACAAACTGTTGCAGTCGATGGATATGGACTCCGAACTCATCGGCCCGATACAGATGGGACTAAACAAGCCTATCCACTTTACCGATTTTGAAAGCTCCGTGCGCGATATAGTAAACATTACCGCAGTAGCCGTTATCGATGCCATTGTGGACAAAAAGAAAGCAGGCAAATGAAAAGGCAATTTTCCAGATTTCAAATCGTTTGCATCACGCTTCTTTGGGCAGCGCTTTGCTACATAGTACTGACAACTGCCGAACGGATTGACGGACCAATTATCCTGACACTTGCCATTTCAGCAGCATTGGTATTCATTCCTGTAATAAAAGCGCTCAAAAGGAAATAAATAATATCTTTTTATTCATTTTTACGGGATAAAACAATATTTTTGTTGTTTTATCCCGTATTTTATTTATAAATTGTTTGCTTGTATCATTTTTATGTTTACTTTTGCAACCGCAACAAGAGGTAAGGCGCTACCGTATCACCGCCTTACAATATAAATATGCAAACCCAATAAAAGAAATAGATTATGAATGCAGCTAAGGTATTAGAAGATTTGAAAAGACGGTTCCCCAATGAACCGGAGTATCATCAGGCAGTAGAAGAAGTGCTTTCTACCATTGAAGAAGAGTACAACAAACATCCGGAGTTCGACAAAGCCAATCTGATTGAACGTCTTTGCATCCCCGATCGCGTTTACCAGTTCCGTGTTACTTGGGTGGATGACAAGGGTAACGTACAAACCAACATGGGTTACCGTGTACAGCACAACAACGCCATCGGTCCGTACAAAGGCGGTATCCGTTTCCACGCTTCCGTGAACCTCTCCATTCTGAAATTCCTTGCTTTCGAACAGACTTTCAAAAACTCGCTGACTCCCCTGCCTATGGGTGGCGGTAAGGGCGGTTCGGACTTCTCTCCGCGCGGCAAGTCGAATGCTGAGGTTATGCGTTTCGTTCAGGCTTTCATGCTGGAGTTGTGGCGTCATATCGGCCCTGAAACAGACGTACCTGCCGGTGATATCGGTGTAGGTGGTCGCGAAGTAGGTTTCATGTTCGGTATGTATAAGAAGCTGGCTCATGAATTTACGGGTACTTTCACCGGTAAGGGCCGTGAGTTCGGCGGTTCGCTGATTCGTCCGGAAGCTACCGGCTACGGTAACATCTACTTCTTGATGGAAATGTTGAAGACTAAGGGTACTGACCTGAAAGGCAAAACTTGTCTGATTTCCGGTTCCGGTAACGTAGCTCAATATACGGCCGAGAAAGTATTGGAATTGGGTGGTAAGGTATTGACCATGTCTGATTCTGACGGTTATGTATACGATCCGGACGGCATTGACCGCGAAAAGTTGGATTACATCATGGAACTGAAAAACCTCTATCGTGGACGTATCCGCGAATATGCTGAACAATATCCGGGTGTGAAATATGTGGAAGGAGCCAAGCCTTGGGGCGAAAAGGCTGATATCGCTTTGCCTTCTGCCACTCAGAATGAATTGAATGGCGACCATGCCCGTCAGTTGATAGCTAATGGGGTAATGGCAGTATCCGAAGGCGCCAACATGCCCTCTACACCGGAAGCCATCAAAGTATTTCAGGATGCAAAGATTCTGTATGCTCCGGGTAAGGCAGCCAATGCTGGCGGTGTATCAGTATCTGGTCTCGAAATGACTCAGAACTCCATCAAGTTGAGCTGGAGTGCAGAGGAAGTGGACGAGAAACTGAAGAGCATTATGAAGAACATTCACGAAGCTTGCGTGCAATATGGTACAGAAGCCGACGGTTATGTAAATTACGTGAAGGGTGCCAATGTGGCCGGATTTATGAAGGTGGCGAAGGCTATGATGGCACAAGGGATTCTGTAAGAATAAAAGCCATAGTTGTTATGAAGAAAGGCGAAGGGAGTTGCACCTCTTCGCCTTTCTTCATAATAGCAACCTATTCAGTAGGGACATATTAAGAATTTCCTTGTCTTTCCCTCATTTTTTATTCGGTTTCGGACTCATCCATAATTCTAACAACCCTCCATTAGCAAACACATCGTGAGAAAACCAGAATACATCATGATTTTTCACATAATTAAAACTTCAGTACCCCCTTAATCGGATAGTGATCAGAAATAAAAGTTTTTCCTGCATATTTTTCTCGAATTGTAACGTATTCCGTACACATTTTAAACCCTTTATAATAAATATAATCTATAATGGAGCTACGGGTCCCCCATCCATTGAAAGTACCAAAAGAATCCGTTTTTTTAGCAGAAGTTCTAGCATCTATCATTTTTTCATTCAGTTTTTGTATGGAAGAATCTGTATGCTCCATATTAAAATCTCCGGTCAAAATTAATGGAAAATTATCAGGATTAATCTTCTGTATCTTTTCTAAGATGAGATTCAGACCTTCCTTCCGTGCCACTCTTCCGACATGGTCCAAATGAGTATTAACGTAATAAAATTTCTCCATTGTCTTTTTATCCTTCAAAAGTGCCCATGTAGCAGTACGGGTACATGCAGCATCCCATCCTATAGAAGGAATTTCAGGAGTTGAAGAAAGCCAAAAATTACCCCACTCCAACAATTCTATTTTTTTCTTATTATACATTATTGAAGCATGCTCTCCGTCGTGCTTACCATCAATGCGTCCAACACCTACAGCCTCATAGTTCGTGCAATTCTCAAGAATAAACGCCAGCTGAAAATCCAAAGCTTCCTGAACTCCCAAAATATCGGGTTTATGCTTTTTAATCATTTTTATAGTAGCTGGCTTTCTGAATTCCCATGCATTAACACCGTCCTCTGCCGTACCATACCGCATATTATAAGAAATAACAGTAAGTTGTGAACTATTTTTCCCCCTTTTTGCAGAAACGAACTGAGGTAACATAAGGGTAATTACCATAAAAATAAAAAAGGACTGTTTCATATTAATATCTATAAAAGAGATGAGAGTGTAAAAAACCAGACCAAACAATGTGCTTATCAAGGTTCCAATACACTCTCATCCAGATTATTACTAATTACGTGCTATAGTTGTGATTTCTTTAATTGTTGTATAGTTATAACGATTGGTACCGCTAAAGCTTTTTGTAGTACGAGCACCTACACGCAAAAAGAATTTACGCGAATAATCAGGGAATTGTCCTTTTGTCTTAATAGTAATTTCTTTACCTAAAACATCGGTTAAAGCTGCCCCTAACAACTGAGTAGAAAAACGCGGACTGAAGCTGAAATCTCCGACATAACTCGTTTCGCTCACAAATAGCCAAGCTTCGGTAAGCGGTTGTTGGTAATCCGGATTATTTGTACCACGAGTAATTATAACCTTCACCTCCACAGTACCATCTGCATTGACCTGAGGTTCGCCTACCCATTTCACGCGCAACAGCGGCTCAATCTCATAAGTTTTCTCTACAGTACCTTTTATATCAATAATCTCTTCATCCAATGGTACAAAAGCACCTTCAGGAATAATACCATAATTGCCTGCAAATATTTTGGTATTCTGGAAAGTACCATCCTGCATACAATTAAAATCATAAGGTTCCGGAGTATCACTCCAGCTATACTCCATCATACGGATACGAATGCCGGTATTACCAATAGCTGTTTGGAAAGGTTCTTTGGTTTCCTTATCAATAAAAGCACCACGGAAAGTTTCTTCAGGTTCTCCATAATTATCCACATCGCAAGAGGTAAAATTTACCAATAAGCATAAGGACAACAAAATATATGTTAACTTTTTCATAATTGAATGTTTCGTTTCTTATAATTAATAACCTGGATTTTGTTTACAGTTCGGATTCTTGGTGATTTCACCAGTCGGAATCTGCTGATAATAATTACGTGTATCATAAGTATAAGTATATCCATATTCCTGCTCCTTGATATCCATGAAATACTTCATGGCATCTGCTGCAAAGAATGGCTGCAGAGTGCGATATCTGCGTGTAGACTGCTCATCATCAATAATACGCCAACGCTTCAAATCCCAATAAGTTTTATTTTCGAAAGCAAGCTCTTTACGACGCTCTATACGCACTACATCAATTGAAGTTTCTGCAGAAGAAGCAAGCAACGTAGCACCTGCACGTTCACGAATAAGATTCACACAGCGGAAAGCCTCCTCTACATAATTCTTACCGGCATCATCGGTAACACTACCCGCAGCTGCAAGTTCCATAGCCGCCTCGGCACGATTGAGCAATACTTCTGCATAACGGATATCAATCCAATCTGTAACAGACTGATTCCAAGTTGTATTCTTCTGTTCAGGATTCAGATACTTACGAATAAGGAAACCGGAAACCGTACAGCCTATCTCCTGATTCTTCACTGTACCACTTTTCCCTGCACGCTTCATCATTGTACCATCCTTTAACTGAATTGCATTAGCATCCGTATTTTGCGATTCGCGACTGGCCAATTTCAGCAAACTCGTCGCATCGTTAGCATAAGCACTATAATCATCATAAAAGCCATAGGTATCTTCTGAAGGAAGAAGAGGAGAAATTTTATCACCTTCTCCAACCCAAATACCACGACGGATTTCAATGGATTCACCCTTGAACTCGTCACCCGGCAGCAATACAGTAGCACGCAAACGAGGTTCGGCATTCTTGAAAGGTTCCATTGTTGTTTCATACAATTTATAATAACCTTCCGTGTTCATGTTGGCAAAATGCCCATCGGCATCTTTCTCAAAACCTTCAAACATTTCTACAAAATCCAATGTAGGACAAATTTCTGTGTTGCTACCACCGGTAGAGGTTTGCGTAGGCTGTGCAAAACAATCATATGAATGTACACAGTCCGGGTAATCAAAATATTTCACGAAAATATTCTCTTCCGTATCTTTCAAGAAAATATTCACGAAATTAGTATATTGTGCATCTTTATTATTAGTTGCCCAGTCCCCTTTGTAAAGAGCATAACCTCCTTCATCAACAATCTTCGATGCTTCATAAGCCTGTTTAAAATAATCGGCAGCACGATTTGCTGGAATTCCGCAAATACGCGCATCATTATAAACTTCATTCACATCATTATATTTGGCAATACTTCCGGCATAAAGCATAGTACGCGATTTAAAAGCTGCAGCTGCATATTTATTGGCACGTCCTTTTTGGTTCTTTGCAGACAAATGCGCAATAGCGTAGTCCAAATCACTGGAAATAAAATCCCAGACAGCCTCTTCCGAATCACGGAACAATTGTGTTTCAGGAATGCTTACTGTAGCCGGATAATCAATTACTGTGTTAACAATAGGTACACCACCATAACGCTTTACTAATGCAAAATAAGTATAAGCACGAATGAAATACGCTTCGCCCAACAAACTTTCAATTTCAGCAGCAGAATGTGAATCAGCATATTTGGGAAGTGTTTCTATAAAATAGTTCGTTTCACGTATTAAGGCATACGCAGCATCCCAATAGTTTGCTGTTTCAACCTCTGCCCCCTTCGTGTCACGGCTAATAGCTTCACCAGTCAAACAAGAAGGTTGCGCAAAATTAGAACCTCCCGAAAAGAACATGTTTACATGCGAATAGCGGAAGTCTTCTACAGGCAACGTACTATACAAACGGGCCATATAGCTTGTAACCCCCGCCGTACTTCCAAAAATATCATTATCACCAACAATATTCATTGGTGGGATGTCCAGATCTACACAAGAAGTCAATGACCCCATGCATAATGCAAATGCGAAGATATATTTTTTAATTTTCATGTTGATATTCATTTAAAATTTAAGATTTGCTCCAATAGTAACTGTTTTATTTAAAGGATAGTTATATCCATAATTTCCTGACGGGAATTCAGGATCACAATATTTCAATCCGGTAATGGTAAACAAGTTATAACCGCTTAAATAAACACGCAGCCCTTGTACACCAATTTTAGTCAACCATGATTTAGGAAGACTATATCCCACTTCAATTGTTTTCAAACGCAGATAAGCAGCATTTTGCATATTGAATTCTGAATTCCGGTTCGGCAGTGAACCAGTGTAAGCATAATGACCGCTAATCCATTTAGTTGCCGGATCGTAAGGATCTGCATGACTATCAGCAGGACGCCAACGATCCATAAATTGATCCAAAGCATTTGTATTAGCCCACAATGGATTGTAAAGCAACTCATCATAAGAGATATGACGTTTGGCAGCTCCTTGCAACAACAGACTTACATCAAAACCTTTCCAACTTGCATTAAACGTCAAACCGAAATTTATCAAAGGACGGTCTCCCGTGTTCGTCAAAGGATGTTCGTCCAATTCATTAATCCAACCATCACCGTTCCAATCCTCATAGTTATAATCACCGAGTACAGAACCACGTCCTATATAAATAGAATTGTAATAAATTTGATCCCATGAAGTAAAACGTTCGCCGGCCCCATATCCCCACCAAAGATCTGTAAAACGATCGTTTGAATTTTGTTTCCAATTCAAATAAGAATTACCTTTCCGCGCACCTTCCACATGTTTATTTTCTGAACGGGCATACGCAAAATTTCCTTTTATCTCATAACTGAACTCATTGATGGTATTACGGTGGCTTATTTCTATTTCATATCCACGGGTCATATCTCCATTCAGATTCTCTTGTGGCAATGCGGCTCCCACTACTCCCGGAAGACTCGCTGCCCGAGTGGTCAGTAATCCATCACGATCACGTCGGAAATAATCAACAGTCAATCCCAATAGGCCATCCCATGCTTCCAAATCAAAACCTATATCAAAAGTTTTAGCTTCAATCCATGAGATGCTTTGATTAGCCAATCCCTTTGTTGCAGAAGCATTGACAAATGAGCCATCAAAAATGGCACCACCCGGCATCGCATATGCTGCCCCACCTACCGGATACGTATAACCATTAAGGAACTGATACGCTAAAGCACCATCGTCACCCATCTTACCCCAAGAAGCACGTATTTTAAGGTTATTAATGAAATTCAAAGAAGATTCTTTCCAAAACTTTTCTTCAGAGACACGCCATCCCCCTGACACTGAAGGAAACATAGCCCAACGTGAATTTGCAGGGAATTTTGAAGAACCTTCATAACGGAAAGCAAATTCAATAAGATATTTGGACTTATAATCGTAAGCTACACGCCCTACCAATGCTTGATTGGCATTATCAAACAAGGCAGAAGCAGCAGTACTCTGTCCAAATTGCTGGTTATCAGCATTTCCGGCAAAAACTTGATCTATAGGAATAGAAAGTTCCTTTTTACCATTAAAGTTATCCCCCTTATAAGTCGATTCCTCAAACAGCAGCATCGCATCAATATTATGCCCATTAAACTCACGAGAGTAATTAGCTTGTACTTGCCATAAAGTATTATCTTTTGAATAGAATGTACGACCTACTTTAGGAGGATCATTACGCGTCCATACCTGATTATCTCGATATGATTTCCAAGTATTTTCAAACTCCTTATTATCATTCATTATATAATCGTAACTATATAACCCCTTTAGTTTCAATCCTTCTACCCAAGGTACATCATAACTCAATGAAAAACTTGACTGAAACCATTTGCTCTTATAAGTTTTATATCCTACAACATCCTTATCCATCATCGCCACCGGATTCATCAAAGTAGAGTTTGAAGGCTGGGTAAAACCGCCATTCTCCTGATAAATGGGATCCATCGGCTGCATCAACCAAAGACCACGAATAATATCATAAGCACCATAATGCGGTGTATTACGCTCATCCATCAAACCTGAAAGATTAACATCCAATTTCAGATTCTTAGTAATATTGGCAGAAAGATTACTACGCATTGTCCATTTATCGTAATTCATATCATCTGTCTGCAAGAAACTTTGTTGCGCTTGATAGCCAACACTCGCATAATAATTTACACGTTCCGTCCCACCTGAAATATTGATGGAATGTTGTGTCTGAGGCGCAGAACCACGTAATACTGCTGATTTCCAATCTGTAGTCTGTGCAGCGGCTATTTCTTCATCAGAATAAGAAGCTCCCCCACCATCTACATTATGACGTCCCTTTTCATTAGCCAATGTCATCCATTCTTGTGAAGTAACCAAATCTGGGAAATTGGAAGGCATTTGCCAAGTAAAGCTACCCGAATAATTAATTTCCGGTTTCCCTTGCGCACCTTTTTTGGTGGTAATAAGAATCACGCCATTGGCAGCACGCACACCATAGATAGAAGCAGAGGCATCCTTCAAAACAGAAATACTCTCAACATCTTCCGGATCAACGCGTGCCATATTATCGCGAGGAATACCATCAATTATCACCAGTGGATTCCCCAGTCCACGGATATCCATCGATGTATTGAAAGCTCCCGGCTCACTTGAATTTTGAACCACACGTAAACCGGCAATCTTACCAGTCAGCATATTCTGTAAACTTTCATTTTTTGTAGAAACAATGTCCTTCGTGTTTACGGCAGACACAGCACCGGTCAATGTCTGTTTCTTTTTCACTCCATAGCCTACCACTACCAGTTCATCAATCAAAACATTGTCACTTTGAAGGATGACATTATAAACCTTCTGTTCTGCCTTGATGGCAATCGTCTGTGACTTATATCCGATAAAACTTACTTTAATCGACGAATTTGGCGTCACCTCTAAAGAAAAGTTTCCATCAACGTCCGTCACACATCCATTTTTTGTCTTGGTATCAATGACAGTCGCGCCAATCACCAGCTCACCGGTGTTGTCCTTTACTGTACCCGATACCTTAAAAGAGTTCCCTTGTGCATACAACGTCACTGTCATGAACGACACCATTGCACACAACCAAACCTTTAAAAGATTCTGTACCACTAACTTTTTCATACTTATTAAATTTAAAATTGCAATTTGATGATTATTCTATTATTACTTTCAACATGATATATTCATAAGGCTTCATCCAAAACATCTCGTCATTAAAAGGTCTTAAGGCCTTCTGACGATAATCACATACACTTACTTCACGCGGCCTTATACTACCCCAAACAAATGATGAACAAACACTCTGCTTACCCATATTGTGCAGGCAGACAATATACCCCTTTCCATCGTCAGCAGGTTTGATACTGGATAATGCAATACGATGGCGTCCTTTCAACCGAAACAACTGCTCTATATTCTGAGAAGAACGACTGGCTACAGCCACCAATTCCATCTCACGTTCAGCTCCTCGCTGTTTCAATTTCAGGTCAAGCGGATTACAAGGCTGCAAAGAATAGCGAAACTTCGCTGTGCCTCCTTGTGATGCTTTATAATTAGTCCTCCATGTATTCGTCATTACCCATGAATAGACAATCGGCGATATCTTGGCAGACTGCCACCAGCCATATCCATGACGGGGATTCAGGCGATAATCAAGCCCTGAGGGCGAACCCAGTTCAACAAAAGGCGCATCAACGGTGGTCAGGCAGACTGCATGCTCCAAATCTCCCACAGCCAATCCGTTTTGCAATGAATAATAATGTTTGTTTACTCCCTCCAGTTGCTCACGCTCAGGATGAATTTCACTCATGGCAAGATCCATTGTAATTTCAGGTTGCTGAATATTGAATGGAAAAACAAAACGCACATTTTCAAAATCTAAAATATCCTGCTTATCCAACGTATTACAAATATCTACCCTATCTATCCCTTTGTAAACTGTCACATCACGCCATAAAGTATTACATCCTGGAGCTTTAGACTCTATACGCAGTGTAGCAGCAACCGCTCCATCATCCAACACTCTTATATTTAATATCTGTTCGATTCCCTGTGGGTCAGAAGCATATCTTCCAGTATATAAATAATCATTCAAACCGCTATTCGAAGCATATTCATAAGAGTCACCAACTCTTTTGAAAGAACTAATTGTACCTTTCACCTCATCAATTTCAACGCGTACAATTCCATTATTTAATATTTTATTCTCTGCAATCATGGAAACGAAACGTCTTGAACTCTTTTTCTTCGAGACGATTTGATATACCTCAGAAGAAAGTGCTGGTATATTTTCAGCAACAAAAGCCCAACGGCCATCATACAGACGCTGTGTCTCTACTTTTTCACCAGTCCTGGTTATCAATTCTTTTTCATTCAAATTGACCATTGAATCCAAAAACACTACATCCGTACGATTCCAAAGATTTGTATTCAGCACATGTACAAAATCCCCACCTTTGTCGACATGCAATGGGCTTAAAGCCTGTTTATATAATATTTGAGACTGATTACTTGCATTATCAGCATAAGCTTTTTTCCCTTCCCACAAATCTTTTGTAAATTTAGAATGCGGGTCAGTTCCACTAGCAGAAGCCCCCCAAGTGTGCTCAGAAAACAGTATCACATTTTTCCATGCTTCTTTAAAAGCTTTATCTGGGAAAGCGTCTGTTTTATGAAGCATACTCCAAATAGTTTCAGTCTGTGCCAAGCGTGCAGCAGTAGTACGATTCATTGCTGTCTCACAAGCAGTAGAAGCCGCTCCGTCTTCCCAAGTGGGAGTCATGTCACCAGCAAAGACGGGTAATTCAGCGCCATATTGTTCTTCGAATTTCATAAAGAACTCACGGGCAGTTGATATACGGAATTGAGGAGACTCATAACGTTCATTCCACTCACGGATTACATCAGACATTGATTGATCGGGAGGGCCGTTATCACCATGAACTGTATAACGTAAATAACAAGTTTGATATGGAAACTCCTCAGTTTCTAATTCTGTTAAATAGTCCCAGATTGGCTCAAGTCCACAAACTCCGATACGGTTAGCCAACCAGCCATGAAACCATGAGTAACCGCGCCCTGCCTGCCATACAAGTACTTTATCAGTACCTGATTGAGATTGCCAATAAAAAGGTCTATCACCCCATCTGACATGTAAAGCAGCAGCACGGTCATTTCCTATCCTCCCATAAAAAGGTACATAATTTGGTCCGGGTGAATAATATTTCACTCCATTCTTAGCCATTGCAGTGACCAATCCCCAAGCTTGCCCAGGCACATCACTCATCATTGCAGTATTCAGCTCTACTCCCACTTCATCACTAATCCAATGTGCATCATCAAAAATATGCATCAATTCTTCTTGTCGGCTAATCCCAGTCAAAATACTTCCCAAAGACATATCAACATTAATAATACCATCGCGAATGGCCTGCTTCAAACGTTCAGCCTTTTCAGTTGCTGCATATTTTTTCAAATATGCAGCAACTGCCCATGTAGCCTCCGTATTCCAACAGTAACGTGAACCTTCCGGATATTCTTTAGTACGCTCAGCTAAATCGAGTGCGCGTTCCAAATTACGCCATTGAAGTTTCATCACATCATCCTGGCGATGTGTATATCCGATATCCAAATGAGAATGCGGAAAAAAGCAAACAGTCCACTTTCTTGCTCCTGGCACTTCATATTTACGTTTCACACAACCTTGACGGCTATTCACCTTTATCTCCAAAGAAGAGGTCTCTTCCATATATCCAGCAGGGAAATATCCTTTGTACTCATCCACCCCAGTCTTTGAAGCCTCTATTTCAGCATTCCATATTTTATCACCTAATTGACACGTTAAGGTAGCCCCAGCATACAATGGAGTATTAAAACGTAATAAGAATTCTCGTTTAGGACCTTCAGCACTCTTTAGATAGCCTTGCCCAGCCACAAAAGAAATATCATCAAGCTTTCCCAATGATTGTACTGAAACCACTGTTTTTTTATAAAAACGAATTTCGCTCAAACCATAGTAATCCACATTCTGATGCATATCAGCAGCTTCCTGTATCACAACCGGATTCTTACGATCATAATGATTACCTTCTCCATCCAACGCAGCCGTAAAGCATATATAACGTGCTTTTATACCTTTAGTATCCAAAGAAAAATCCACGGATCCAGGATTACGTCCTACCGATTCAGGAATTAAATAATATTCCAAATCACCATTCTTTAGTAATTGCCATTTATTCCCATCCTCTGAGTACTCTATATATACCTTATTGAGTCCACGCCGAGTATGCTCATTCTGATTATAGTTCCATATCTGAATCAAATCTACTTCAGGACATTTTCTACTTTTACCAAAATCACACAAAAACCAGACAACTCCTTCATGAGTAGACTTATTGTAACGAACTGGCTTTTTAGAAACTTCAGACAACCACATGCCATGTCCCAGGTTATTAGCCACATGATAGCACCCCTGCATTCCATCTCCATTAACTACGGAACAAATAGTTCCTTTATTCAATTCGCTGCTGGCAGATACTTTAATTAAGCTCTCATCCAACTGTTTATACACAACAATACGTTGTGCATATCCGGTAATGAACATCATTAATAACAAAATAACGGTAATGATTTTTTTCATTCCACAAAATATTAGTTTTTAATAAAACTGCTAAACATATAAAGTAGTCTCAACAAAAACAAACCTCATTATATGTATGAACATATAGATGCAGCAAATATATATAATAAATTCAAAAAGCAAAAGTAAAACAAAGTTTTTTTTATAAAAAAATGAGATGTAATAAATTAAAAGTCAAACTAAACTTAAATTAATTTATCACTAAATTATTTATAAAAGAATACATATTAAAACTTAAACTACTAATAATTAACTAATTATGTTTAAAAACATCTTTAACTACAATATTAAAAAACAAACATTTCAAAGAATAACATCCCAGCAAAGCCCGTATTTATCAAAATGATTACACAACACACTTCAATGTTCACACATTAATTATAAGGTATAAAATTATATTTTCATTAAATCATCATACCAAAGAAACCATACAACACAAAAAAGCG
>ENA-OOZA01001235-OOZA01001235.1-human-gut-metagenome-genome-assembly--contig:-NODE-1235-length-13494-cov-2.375326_pt1 | contig 13494 bp, 11 predicted proteins | sample MGYA00241703_ERZ501378 | MGnify/ENA primary metagenome ERZ501378 (study PRJEB25962, sample SAMEA2042916) | human gut metagenome | biome: human gut; feature: human-associated habitat; material: faeces...
TATATATTTATATAAAAGAAAATAAAAATACACTAAAAACATTGTTTTGTCAATCACAAATTTAAAAAACTTTTTGCATGGTGCTGAAAACCGCATAAAACCGTGGTTTCTTGGACTTTAAAAAAAGAAAATGCATAGTTGATTGATGTTTGCCTGCGATTTGCCTGTCATTTGCCTGCGATTTGCCTGTGATGCAACTATGCAAAAAGTCTTTAAAACCGCATAAATACGTGGTTTCTTGCCTGCGATTTGCCTGCGATTGTGATTGTCACGTTGCTTGTTACACATTAACAAAAGGAGGAGTATCATGAAAAAATCATGTAAATTATTAACTGTGTTTTTACTTGCTGTCACATTGGGCGTTTTTGGAAATTTAAATACAGTAAAAGCAAAATCTAAAATTAAGATTTCTAACTCAAAAATTACACTTACTGTTAGGCAATCCAAAACATTAAAGGTAAAAGGCACAAAGAAAAAACCTAAATGGTCAAGCAGTAAAAAATCAGTTGCAACAGTTTCTAAAAAAGGAAAAGTCGTTGCTAAAAAGGCAGGACGTGCTACTATCACAGCAAAGATTGGAAAGAAAAAATATAAATGCAAAGTAACTGTGAAGAATAAAAAGAAAACGCAGAATACAACAAAACCAACCACAACAGTTCCTGCTAATCCTTTAGGTAGCAGAACAAATCCTTATAACCCAAGAAACGGTGTTACGATAAATAATTATGGTTCTGTATATTATTTTAAATTAAACGAAGTACGCAAAGGAAACGATGCTATAAATTTATTGAAATCATTCGGGAAATGGGGAGAATTTGAACAGGAAGAACTATCTAACAACCCTAACACAAACCTTGTGCTTTTCACGTTTGATGTATCTGCGATCAGTGGATATGACAAGTATTTTTTAGATGGTTCTGATATATTGAATCCATATTGTTTCTATAATTCATCAGCCACGCAAAACTTAGGTGGAGTATCTGCCCTTTATATTGATTGGGAATACGACCGTTCAGAAATTAAATTATATAACGGTGGTAGCAGTAAGATGTATGCAGCATTTTTAATTCCAAATAACGTTGCATCTTTCACTTATAGTAACAATGGTTACTGGACAAAATATGACTTTTAAACAATAAAAAAAGGACCGTACCACGCCCGAATGTGGTACAGTCCTAAGCACTATCTAATATAAATACAAGGTAGTTATCATACAAGATAGTACAGCCAAACACCTATATTGTATCATGACTACATCAGTTATGCAAGAACGCAAAAAAGAGCCACCGTTAGAAGACTAAAAAGAACGGTAGCCCTTTTCCATAACATCGTAAAATTTTAATATAGAAAATTCCATATCTATTGTAACACATTCATATTATTTTGCAATGTTATAAAAACTACTTTTGCATGGCTGTTATTTTTGTACCCATTTTGTGATTTTGATTATTAAAAAGGAGTGATACAATGGCAACAGCTAAATTTAAAAAAGGTAAAGATGGTTACTATTCTACTAACGTGTGGGATGGCACATACAAGGACAACGGTAAAAAGAAATACAAACACCTGCGGTCCAAGAAAAGCTCCAAGGATTTAGAAAGAATCGTAAAAGAGTTTGAGCAACTAAGGGACCAACGGCAGGCAATGATTGATAGTGACATACTATTTATTGATTATGCCAAACAGTGGAAAATCCTATATAAAGAGTCTAACCGAGCAAACAATACCAATAAAATGTACGACAATGTGCTTAACGTCCATTTTGACAGCATTAAATACGTTAAGCTACAAGATGTACAGCGAAGCCACTTACAATTGATTCTGAACGGTGCTAAAGGCAAACCACGGACACAGCAACAAATAGTTATGACATTTAAGCAGGTCTTACACTCTGCTGTCTGTGATCGCATTTATTCCGCACAATCATTTGCAGATATATTTGACAACTTTGAATCTATAAATTACAAAGCAAAAGAAAAACGTCCTTTGACACCAGACGAACAGAGAGCCGTTTTTAAGGCAGATTTTAATTTAATGGATAAAATATATGTCTATATCATTTACGGCTGTGGATTGCGGTGTGGAGAAGCCTTAGCACTAACAGAAGCAGACTTTGACATAGAAGCACATACAGTATCTATCGACAAATCACACGACATATCAGACAACATACCAAAGAAAAAAACAGTAAAAAACATACAGAACGGAGAAAGAACGTTACCGTTACCAGATAACGTATTCGATGCAATCTCTAGTTACATAAAACAACTTAGAAAAGATGGTAGGAAATACTTATTCATAAATCGTGATTACAAGCCTATGACAAAATCTGGTTTCCGCAGGATGTGGGGTAGAATCATAAAAGCAATGCAGGCAGTCAGCGAAAGTCCTATTGAGGATTTAACAAGCCACATCTTCCGCCACAATTACTGCACAAACTTATGCTACCAGTTCCCTAAGATTAGCATAAAGATGATTGCAAGGCTTGTAGGGGATTCTGAAAAGGTCGTTCTGGAAGTATACAATCACTTAATGTTAGAAAAAGAAGATAGCATATCCGCTGTAAATGATGCTTTAAATTTGGAACAAAAAGTGGAACAGCCTATGGAACGAAAAATGGAACAACTAAATGAAATGGTATCTTAGATTTCTGGAATACGAATGGAACATGGAACACGGATGGAACAAATACTTCCCTAAACTTTAGATACTTTCGATTACTTTTAAGAGTATGATTTTTAGACAGGTCATACCCTTAAAAACCGCATAAATACAAGAAAAGCACGGTATTTAGCCATTTGGCAACCGTGCTTTTTAAAGTGAGCGTGCGGGGATTCGAACCCCGGACAACTTGATTAAAAGTCAAGGGGTCAAAATGCTCTCAAACCGCATAAACTCAATTGTCTTTAATTTTGGTTGGAACGAAAATGGAACATTTCGTAACCAACGTTGATTATAATATCACATCATTTTCGACATTGCAAGCATTATTTTTAAATTTTTATGTAAGTTGCTGAACAATACCCTGTCTTACCGTTGATAGGGTATTTAACTTTATGCCACTTGCTACCTTTTTTAAGAATCCGTACCGTTGAGCCTTTAGGCATTGTGCAAACAATCTTAGATTTTGTACTAGCACTCTTTCTAAGGATAAGCGGGTCACTTTTTGTAACGACTTTTCCATATACTCCTGCTTTCTTTGTTTTTTTCGCTGTGGTGCCTGCAATGTCTGATTTAAATTTGTTCCATCCCTTGTTATTCTTTCCAATCCATGGGTCTGGACAGTCCTTGCCGTTAACATCCCAGTGTCGGATAACGTGATCTGCATCAATGTTATACTTTTTCATGTAGTATGTAACTAGCCACACTAAATCCTTGTACACATCTGCCGGTACACCACCTACGCAATTGCACATTTCAATGCTTAAGCTGTTTGCATTTGTAGCAACCTTGTATTTGCTACCTGCACCATTTTTTAAAGTATAACATCCACCTACTGCCCATGCTACTCTCTTAAGAGATACAGATTTATATACAACTCCACTACCATCAATAAAACAATGAGCAGAAGCGTGTCTGTTTGGTCCTTGAAAATATTTGCAGTTATTTAAGGCTGTATCTCCTTTGTTCCCTGTAAAATGCACAACGATATATTTAATATCACTTAGCTTTCTAGTTCCGCCGTAATTAGAACTATGAGCAAATTTGTTGATAAATTTCATTTTATTCCACCTCTTTGTGTGTATTTTCTGTTAAGTCAACAGGTCCTTGATAATCTGGGTCTACTGCCTGTCCTAATTCTTCATAAGACATTGCGTTGACACTATCCCCGATTCCCTTTGTTGTTGGGTCCACCAATACCCCGACAGCCACTAAGATATTAAGGATGATACCTACAAGCTGTGATACTTCATCCTGTGCGATTGGTGCTGTGATACCTAAGATTCCTAGAATCTGATAGATAAATGCAATTAAGGCAGAAGCCAATGCTACTAATGTTGCTTTATTCTTGAAACGTAATTTAAGATTCATAGTTTCTCCTTTCATTTATTAAGTGTTTGTGTTAATATGTGAATGGAGATTTTCTTCTTTCTTAATCTCCATTTGTAATTTATTTACACCTTGCTTCATGCAGGGTGTTTTTTTATTTATACGTTAAATAGTGATTTTTCAAGTTTACAGTATAAAACCTATGGCATTGATGGATTTGCTATTAAAAAAAATAGTCAGTTAGCAATGATTTATATATGGTATGGCAAAAGTTTGACAGGCGGTAATACAAATCAAACTTTATTAACATTGCCCAACGGTATTACATTTAACAATGAAGTTTTCACTCCTTGTGAAATCATTGACGGAAGTTGGACTCCACGTGGAAATACTGGGTACATAACTATACATAACAATACAGTGGACATAAGATGCAAAGATACAACATCTTACGGTGTCGTAATAGCAAATGTGATTGTTCCTGCATCATACATTAATATTTCATAGTTCTATTAACTAAATAATGATTTTTCTTTCGATTTTACATTAGTTCCAAACGGCAACTTAAAAACCTATTTGAATGTCTTTAAAGTCAAAAATAAGCTTATTATAATTGGTGGCATTGACGTTCCGTTTCGATGGGAAAAAACATATTCTTTTTTGACAATAAACGGATTGACTGCCGTAAAATCTGAAAGCTGTATGTTAGTACATGTTCAAGCGAGTGGACAGGAAATCACATTGTTAAACATTCCTAAAGGTGGCAATCGAGATTTAATGCATACACTAATTAGTGATTTAACTTATAAAAAGATTGCGTCAAATATTCCAAGTTCAACAAAATATACAATTCCAAGTGAATATAAAATGGCAATTCTTGTTGCAACAATTAATTATCCTAATGCAATAAGTCCGCAATTCACGTTCATGTTTCCAAATTTAACAGAAACAAATCGTATATCTGATGGTTACTGGTATGACAACACTTATCACGCAAGCTTTATGGCATGCAACGATGGAAATGTTGTTTACTTTGCTTCAAATTGGCAAGTAGTGTCTCCAACAGGTACAGTTACTTATGATGTTTATGCAAGGTAAGTTAATTATCAAATACGATTCCACCTTGGTCTATATATACTCTAGGTGGAGCAATTACCGTATAATATCCCCATTGTGGGAGATTACAAATTTGTATAGACGTACCGCTTGCACGGCAATACACGTTACTAGATATAATGTTTGATGTGCCGTCAATTTGAACGTTTGAACCACTTACATTTACTGTAATTAGAGAGCATATTGGACTTCCATTCCCGTTTCCATAAAGAAGCAAAGCAAACTTATCACATGTTTTTTGAACTGTAGTATAGTTTTCTATTGATATATAGAAATCATTACCAGAACCACTTGTTTTTAGCACAATGTTCCTTGATCTATTTGTTAAATCACTATTTAACGTAGAAATATCTGACTGTATTTTACTTATACTATCTTCTATATTTCCAATCCCTAATTTAGTTTTTATCAGAGACACGATCGTTGACCACTTAACCTTACTGGCGGTACTCCCACCAGTAAGCATGTAATCATCATCTGATATTGTCTTTTTCTCTGTTAAATCCGATATATGTATTAAAGGTATATTGATTGCCATAACATCACTCCTTAATCATTCAGTTTGTTATCTTTAACAAAGTTTCTAATAGCATCAATATGCACTTTCAATTCATCGTCAACTACATAGAAATTACCCTTATTATTTCTGCTGATTGGTTCGCCTGTGCTATCGTCAATCTTGTTGTATGTGTATGTTACTCTGTCTCCACCGTCAATGTTTAATACCATAAAGCTACTCAACTGTTTCATTTAACATTTCCTCCTGTTCTTTAATTAAATCATTGATTTCTTCCATGTATTCTTTCTCGTAGTCAATTACTTCTTCTTTCTCTGAATTGTCGAATTTTTCAAGTCGTTCAAACTCATAACCTCTCTGAATTGCTTTGATTTCCCATGAAAACTTAAGATTTTCAGTACCTTTCACGATAAAGTAACTGTCAGTCTTTTCTTCTACCCATATGTCGCCTTGTCCCTCTTTCTGCAAGAATACTTGGTACTCAACACCTGTGTTTACTGTTTCTGCAAATATATCGTCAATGTCTATGTAACATTTTCCTGTTTCATCAGTTTGTGCTGTTCCGATGTCTCCAAAATATGGAGTTGCTGTCTCGTAGCAATACTGCTTTCTTGTATCGTAATTTTCTGTATCTATTATTCTGTTTTTTTCTCCGGCAACAGACAAACTTCCGCCAATAGTAACTGGCTGATAAAAACTTGATCTTTCTTTTCCAAAATGAAATTTATAATTACTTACCGACCCAAGATAAAGTGATTCATCCGTCATATGCATTGTTATGTCTGTTTGTATTGTAATTGGTCCACTGCTGTTATTTTTTAATACAATCTCATCTGGGGACAAAATCGCACATGCACCAGTTCCATCCTTGTTTTCAGATAAATATATACCACCGAACACGTCTGGTGTTATACACACATATGATATTGGCTTTTCTCCCATGCCTGATATATAATGCGTTACGACTATCCCTTTCGTGTTTATGTCAACAATTTCATTGTCATTTGCATCATAAACGTGCATTTGTCCATTACCGTACGTGTTTGCTTTTCCACCAAGATTTAATGTTCCACCTCTAGCATAAGTAAAGTTGATATACAACTTACCGTCAGACCCACGATAAATACCTTGCCATGCTCCGTCGTTGGTCAGCAGATTGAATATATCTTCGTGAGTCAGTGCATCTACGTCAATGGCTACTGGAATTGTCTCAATATCCAACACCTGTGAAAATCCACCTGCGGCATACATCGTACATCTCAATGCTGTAAGATTTCTTGATATACCGATACCACTTGAACCGCTTGCAGTAACACCGCTTGAACCACTTGCTAGCACAGAGTACAGTGCATGGGTAATGTCAGTTTCATCTGAGGATGAAGTATAAACGGTCGTGTATGTATCTCCGTCCGTTGTTTCCTCAATCTTGAATCGACACTTATAAGCTGTACGTGCTGTTGCTGTACCGTCACGGTAATAACCAGACAATGTAATATAGTTAGGCACGATCGTGTTATCTGCGGACATTTTCACAATGCTTGACGATGTTTCCATGAAGTATGTTCTTCCTGCACTTCCTTGCGGACCAGTAGCTCCCTTTTCCCCCTGTGGGCCCGTGGGACCAGTTTCTCCCTTTGCACCTGTTTCTCCGGGGATACCACCTTTTAATTTAGCAATGTCAAATCGTTTCGTGACAGAATAAGTATTAAGGTAATTAGCTGTAATATCCACCCATCCAACATCTGTTGTTAATGCTGTTACAGTGTAGGTGTGTGTTGAGCTGTTCCAAGAGCCTACAACACCACCCGACTTTTGCACATTATAAGTACAGTCGTTTGATATGTCGGTATGACCGTACAATACCTGTGCTGTCGTGTGGCACTCTGGAAATGATGTATATTCTCCCTTATAATCTGTCGTGATTGCTTGATAATCGTTGTCCAGATTGATAATCATTGCACGAGATTTTCTCGCTTCTTCCAGTGCCTTGTTAGCAGTCTCATCATCTGTGTATTTATTAAGCTTCTGCCAGTCGGTTTCCACATAACTTGCACCCTCTCCCCTTGCTACAACGCAAGTAAGGATGTCTCCGTTCTGTCCTTGATTCCACATATCGCCAGTATCATAAGGTGGTGTAGGCTGTGTCAAAAATACACGACATTTACTGTCTGCTGTGGACTGTGCGAAAGATGCTGTCCTTAATGCTTTTGTAACGTCCGTGTCTTGTACTAACTGCCACTTCCATGTGTCGCCATCTTTGAAGAATCTGTAGGCATATCCTTTAGATTTCCAATAAAATAAGTCTCCCTCATGCTTCTTTTTATCATCTTCTGTTGTCCAGTCAGAAGCAGGGATATTTTTTAATGTTGGTTCGTAATCGTAGTAGAACGTCTCAATTTGTCCGTCTATCTGGTTCTGTAGGTCCGCTACACTTTTTGTAACTGTTTCTGCAAAATCTGATACTTTACCATCTGCGTAGTTCTTAGATTCTTTCACAGCATCACTAATTGCTTCTGGTGCTGTTTTGCCACCAATCGTGACGTTGTCCCCAGAAATCTTTACAGTACCAGTCTCCATATCTGCATAGAAGATAATGTTTCCAGACTTATCTTTGACTGTTAATGCACCAGTGTTGATATAATCTGCATTGATTCCCTCTACATAAAGCAATCTTGTTATCATTTCGCCTGTGATTGTAAAACCATATGGATAATTTTTACCGCCATCCGTGGAAAAACCAATTGCTTCGGCTGTTAGTTTGATAACATTCTGTGATTCTGCGATTGTTGGTTTATCGTGCAAATAGTAAATAGTAGAGCCGTCTGGTTGTTTTTCTGCTGTAGAATACATGCCAGAGCTGTTTTTTAATGTATCATTTAACTTTTTAACTGCAATTTCACGATTTGTCTTTTCACGTTCAACTAATTCTTTCCCTTGAATCAGTGCTTTTTGTTCACTTGACGTGTAATTGCTTTGATTTCTCATTGGAGATTCTGCACTATTTTTAAGTGTTGTATATCCAAAGAATACAAAGTTTACATCTGTTAATACAGAATAGAAGCTTTTACCTCGCCAGTCTGTAATCTTTATCTTGTCTCCAAACTCTGCAATTGGATAAGAAATATAATCCATCGTAAATCCACGAAACGTTACATCATTGAATCTTTCATAAATCCAAGAAACTAATGTTTCTTCATGACCTGCAACTAACGGATTCTCTATTTCTAAAACGTAGCCATCTGAACCGTATTTGACTAATTCTTCCACATCTTCTTCATTTTCGTTACCATCTTCATCGGTTGTTGTCTTAGTGACAGTCTTTGTCATTTGCACGCCTGTTACCTGCACATCGTTTGTATCATTCGTCAGAGTGTTGTAATCGGTCAAAGTATGAACATTACCGCTGTCATAGTTAAAATCATAGGTCATTATCTGTAAATGTCCTGTACGGTCAATTCTTGCGTTTCCGCAGGCAATCATAGCGATAAAACCTATAATCTGTCGGTGTGTATACTCACTAGATGGCATGGTTGGTATCTGGAAGTCATTATGTAAAAAGTTACTATTTCCAATCAAGATACCGCAGGTATCACAACTATCAATTAGCACACTCTTTGCTGTCGCAGGGAATGTCAATGTTGTGCTGTATGTCTTATCTGCTTTATACATATCATCGTAGCCGACAATCGTTACAACACTTCCGTAGGTTTCTGGTTGAGTGACGGTAAATGTACCGTATTCAATTTTTTCTATCGTTGATGATAATTCAAACGTCAGATATAGTCTGATTTTTGCTCCAAAGAAATCATAATCAGATAAGTGATCATCGTCGTTCATGATTTCTAATTGTACATTTCTGCTAAGGGCAACTCCTAAAGGAATAGAGTTTGCCCCTGCCGAATCAACAAGACTATTGTTATCTATTGAAAAATCATCTTCTCCTAATGGCAGTACAGTTCCATTCGCAAGCGTTACTTCTGCATTGCATTTAAAATCTTGTCGTTCTGTCATTAGCTGTTTAAATTCATCACTTACATTTATCATATCGGGTTAACCCCCTGCATATTGAAAGATATACTTGATACTTTTTCATGGTTATTTTTAAGTGTTTTTATCTTAATGTCCGATACCTGTCCGACATAAAACTTTGCTGTTCTCCACTCTCCGTAAAATACAGAAAAATAATGTAAATCAAAAGATTTACCACGTGCCACCATTTCTAATATTTCCGTAACCTTAGACATTGGCACATCCGATGCACTGTATGTAAATCGCTCTACTGTGAACATCGGGGTAAACTTTCCTTTACCAGACTGTGCCCTTGTGCTACCTTGCGTATAGGTAGTTTCAAATGCTACAGCTGTGTCTGAATCTGGTTGCCAGACTTTTTTATTATTGATTTTTATATAATCCTGTGCCATTTTTTACTCCTTTCTACGCAAGGCTGAATGGATTTCTACCATTACTCATTTGTCTTAGTTTTGCTTCTTCGATAAATTCATCAAACAACGTCCTGCGGTTAATCTGTGCTGTGAAGTGATAATCTCCACCGTTGTTACCGCTGTTGTCTGATTCTAAGGACTTCATAACAGATAATAGCTGTTCTAGTAGATTAAGTACGTCATTGTTGTTGCTATCTGTACTGTGTTGCTTTTGTGCGATCACTGCGGATGCTTTCGCAGGTATTACCGCTCCACTTGCTACATACGGTGCTGTAAATGGTACATTTGCCAACTGTTTAGATTGGTCTAATAATGTTTCAATCGTATCTGGAAAAGCTTTTTCCAGACCTACTGTAATACCGGCAGGAATCATCTTACCTACCGTATCTCTCATAAGTCGTGATGGAGAATGGATTCCAAAGAAATCTTTTACTGCGTTCCATGCTTCTTTTGCAAGGTCCATCATTTTATTTACAAGTCTGTATGCATTGTTTCCAACACCTTGAACAATTCCCTTTACAACATTTAGTCCAACGCTTCCCCAGTTCGTTTCTGAGAAAACTGTTTTCATCTTTCTGATAGCTTCTTTCACTGGACTGTCAGAGTTTCCTGCCATCAAACTTTTTAGCTTTTTCAGCCCGCCAACCATCTTGTCTCTTACATTTTCGACTTTATCAACAACGCCTTGCTTCTTCTCTTCAAATGTGTTCTTGACATTTTTCATGGCATCGCTTGCATGCGTGCCAAAGTTAGATATAACTCCTTTGAATCCGTCAGACACACTATTTTTCACTGCTTCCGCTTTCGCTTTAACAGTTGATAAATTCTGACCACTTAGATTATCTCTAATTTTTGACATTGCGTCATTTCCAAACTGTCTAAACTTTTCAACGACACCGCTTACATTATCTTCAATCCCATGCCTTAATGTACTTGCTGTTGATTTAACAGTTTCAATACCGCCAGAAATCTTTTCTTGCAGTCCGTTGACAATTCCTTGTCCCCATGTTTGAGCATTTTCTGGTAATTTTTCTATTCTTTCTTTGATGCCATCTCTTAAATCTCCTGCTTTTTCTTTCACAGATTCCCAACCTTTTTTGATTGTTTCTCCTGCTTTTCCTATGCCGGATGCAACGGTATCAAATCCACTCTTTAATTTTTCCCATGCACCTTTGGCAAATTCTGCAACCTTTCCTGCGACTGCTTTGACCTTATCCCAGTTTAATACGATAAGTGCAACTCCTGCGACTATCGCAGCAACAATAACTCCTGCCGGAAAAGTGAAAAGTGCAGCTAAGCCACTTAATGCTGTTCCTATCATAGATACAAATGAACCAATCGCAGGTATTAACGTTGTTGCAAGTATTCCCTCTGCACCAAATATAGCTACTAATCCTGTCGAAAGACCACTTGCGATTGTTCCAATAATTCCACCGCCACCAGATTTTCCAAGTGCTAATATGATATTCGCTAATAAGCTTTTTCCAGTAAGCATTTTAGAAAAGCTTCCTGCCAAATTGATTGCTCCAATCGCTGTACCAAGTGCTAACGCTAATTTTCCTGCTGTTGTACTTGCTAAACCAGAAATCAAACCGCCAAGAACATTTGTTATAATTGTGAATACTTGACTAAAGATTGTACCCCAGTCAATATTGTTTAGGAATGTTCCAATTCCTTTTCCAAGTCCATTCCAATCGGTGTTTTGTGCAACACTAGCAAACACACCTAACAGACTTGTCACTGCATCACTTAATATCTGTCCTGCTGTCGCCCAATCAATTCCAGTAATCATTGCATTAAGACCATTTGTAATGTTTGTTGCAATTCCAGACCAATCTACTGTCTTTACGAATGCCCCTAACGTTGCAAATGCTCCGTTAATCCCTTTTACTAACGTATCGGCAATTGTTGTGAAATTAACTTTATCAAAGATTCCATTAACAAGATTTCCTAGAGATATTCCAAGTTCTTCCCAACCAGTCAACCCAAGATTGCTTTTTCTTGACATATCAGAAACAAATCCGTTAAAGATATTCCATGCAATCATAAATTTGTTCCCAAACAGATTTCCTAAGTTGGTCCAATTTACCTCATTGACTAACCCACGGAATCCGACTGAAAATTTCGTTCCAAGATTTTTCCAGTCGATACCCTCAATTAAAAGATTCATTGTATTGACAAGTGTATTAATACCTGCACCTATAGTTCGTCCGAGCAAATCCCAATCTATGTGATCTACAAGACTATTGAACGTCCGTGTAAATGCATTTACAAAATAAGTTATCTTTGGACCTACATTATTCCAATTGATAGCATCATAGATTTTTTGCAATCCTTTATTGATACCGCTTGCGATATATGCTCCAAGTCCTTCCCAATCTTCGGCTTTAATCAGCTTTCGGATTTTATCTGCTATTCCTTTGATAGAACTAGCAATTGGTACTTCTTGGAACATATCTGATGGACTAAGTCCACCCCCCCCCCCCCCCCCCCCCCCCCCCCCCCCACCGCCGGTACTAGGTGTTGTGTCGGAATCATCTTTGTTCTTTTTCTGGAACTGTCTGATTTCATCAAGGCCGGATAGATATGTCTGGTTCTCTTTGTTTGCTTTCTTTGTGGCATTGGCGTTTTTCTTGCTTGCTTTCGCTGCATCATTCGATGCCGATGCCGTACTTCCTAAAGATGCAGCATAGTCTTGTTGCACCCCTACAGCTTTTGTAAATGTCTTTTGCCCTGTCAGTGCTGCAATAAACATTCCTACATAGGTTAATGCCTTTGATATTAAGTTAATCAACGTAACTAATGCAGGAGCTATCGCTGTAAGAATCGGACTAAACGCCGTTGCAAAACTGTTTTTTAATCGTGTCAGTGCCGACATCAAAGATGACAGTGCTGCATTTGTGCGATTTGAATACTGTGCTAGATTCTGCATACCGCTTGCTACCGCAGCATTGACTTTACCAATCATTCCAAACACGGTCGAATATAAGATACTCATACCAACCATTCGACCAATCGAAAAACGTGCATTATCAGCACTTTGTGATGTATTAAGGAAGCTTGTTACAAGACTTCCAATTCTCTTTCCAACACTAAGAGCGGATGAACCAACTTTTTTTAATGCATTTCCAAGCTTGCTAATACCACTTGATAAAAGTGTTGCAAGTATTCTTGTTTTGCTTAATTTTCCGTTTGTTTCCGCTACTTTGCTTCCGATATTGGTGTAAGATGAACCAAGTTTTCCATTTGTTCCAACAAGGCTTCTTTCTTTTGCATCAGTCTTAGATATTTCCTTATTTAATGCATTTAAGGCTTTCTCGCTTTCTTCTGATGCTGTCTTTGCGTAGTTCCCTGTAATCGGTGCGGTACGTACTTTTTCTGTTGGTTGTGCAGTTGATATTGTCAATATTGGTTGACACATTTATCTCA